>SWBZ01001008.1_pt1 | contig 91155 bp, 84 predicted proteins | sample 4693031 | NCBI WGS metagenome assembly SWBZ01 (sample SAMN10267274, study PRJNA491770) | bioreactor metagenome | isolation source: DHS bioreactor inoculated with | place: Japan: off Shimokita Peninsula
TTTTTTTCAAGAGCATTTTCGGCTCCTGCCGTATCTGCTGGCCATGCTGGAGCGAGCAGGCGGAATGATAGGCGACTTTAAGCGCCGGTTTCACCTTCGGCGCCTCCAGCTCGATCCGGCTCAGGAATTCGGTGATGTCGCAGGCGAGCGCCGCAACGCGGGAGGCCGCCTCGGCCAGTTTTTTGTCCTTGTGATGGGCGAACAGCTCCCCATAGTCCTTGACCGTCGTGCCGCAGCCGGAGGTGTTGATGATGATCGCATCCAGCCCCTCCCCGTTCAGCTCGCGTTCCCAGGCGCGGATATTGGCGCGGGCGAAGGGGATCGCCTGTTTCTCCTTGCCCATATGCAGCGGCAGCGCGCCGCAGCAACCGGCCGCCTTCGGGATGATCACCTCGATCCCGTGGCGATTGAGCAGGCGGATAGTGGCGTCGTTGATCTCGGGCGCCAGTACTTTCTGCGCGCAGCCGGTCATCAGCGCGACCCGCTTTTTCCGCCGTCCGCCCGCCGGATGCAGCGGCTTGCCGTCCAGCCGCGACGCGGGCGGCAGGCTTCTCGGCGCCATTTCCAGCATCGCCTTGAGCGGTCCGGAGAAGAGATCCTTCATCGGCCGCGCCAGCTTCGCGCCGAAGAGCGAGAGACGGAACAGCGCCGGGCGCGGCAGCACCAGCCCGAGAATGCCGCGCAAAAAGCGGTCGGTGAGCGGGCGCTTGTAGGTTTCCTCGATATACTCGCGGCCATGCTCGACCAGATGCATGTAATCGACGCCCGACGGACAGGTCGTCATGCAGGAAAAGCAGGAGAGGCAGCGATCGAGATGCTGCACGGTGGAGGCCGGGGCCGGCTGGCCGCTTTCCAGCATCTGCTGCATCAGATAGATGCGCCCACGCGGGCTGTCGCGCTCGTCGCCAAGCTCCAGATAAGTCGGGCAGGTCGCCGTGCAGAAGCCGCAATGGACACAGTTGCGCAGGATATCGTTGGAGCGGGCGAACGTCGGATCGGCAAGCTGAAGGATGGAAAATTTTGTTTTCATCTCAAATGCTTGCCTTCACATCTTCATGTTCATACATGCGCCCCGGATTGAGGATATTTTCCGGATCGAACCCGTCCTTGATGCGGGCCGTGATCTTGCGGATGGCCTCCGGCTGCGGCTGGAACGGCGCGATTTTTTGGCGAAGATCACTGGACCCCCGGATCAAGGTGGCATGACCGGCCCCTGAAAGCGCGCCGCGAACGACGCCGTCGCCGCCTTCCTCAAGGCCGTCGGGCATCGCAATCCAGAGGAGCCCGCCGCCCCAGTCGAGGAAATAGCGGGCCTCCGGCGCCTTGCCGAGAATGTCCGCGATTACGTTGGCGGCGTTGGCGGGCGGAATGGAGAGCTTCCAGATCGTCCCCGTAGTTCCGACAAAAGGTGAAACATTCTTCACAAACGCCCAGAATGTCTCCGAATTCATGCCGTGCAGTTCCTCAAGCGCGCCCGCCTCGGCCAGCATCTCCCGGATAGCAGTACAACGGAATTCGGCGGAGGGGCCCGGCCCCTCGATCTTGAGGGCCAGCACCGACTTGCCGGGACCCTTAACATAGTCAATATCGCATTGCGCGGCGATATCGGCGGGCAGGTAAGCGGCGGCGGCAACATCATGGACGGAGGAAAGCCCCCGGGTCATGAGAGGCTGCGCCATCTCGAGCGGTACATCATAGAGCAGGACCGTGCGGGTCTTCTCGGGGCGCGGCAGCACCTTGAATGTGAGCGAGGTGGCGATGGCAAGCGTGCCATAGCTTCCCGCGACCAGCTTGCAGAGGTCATAGCCCGTCACATTCTTCATCACCCGGCTGCCGGTCTGGAAGGCCTGCGCGCGGCCGGTGAAGCCCTGAACCCCCAGCAAATGATCGCGGGCGCTGCCCGCCTTGATGCGCGCCGACCCGGAGAGATTGGCGCTGAAAATCCCGCCAAGCGTCGCCGCCTCCGCTGCGCGGCCCAGCAACGGGCCGTAATCCGGCGGATCGAAGGCGAGCCGTTGCCCGCTCTGGCGGAGAAGGGCGTTGACATCGGATATGGTCGTGCCCGCCTTCGCCTTCATCACTAGCTCCGCCGGTTCATACATCTCAACGCCGGTGAGGCCGGAAAGATCAAGCCCCTGCTCCGCAGTGACCGGACGGCCGATCCCCTCCTTCGTGCCGCCGCCCCGGATCGCGAGGCCGTGCCTGCCCGCAAGCGCCCAGTCGAGCATGTCGGCAATCTGCTGTTCTTCGGTGATTTTATTGATCTGCATGATGCTCAGAATCTCGGGATATCGGGGAAGGGCAATTCGCCGTTATGGACATGCATCTTGCCAAGCTCGGCGCAGCGATGGAGAACGGGGAAGACTTTCCCGGGATTGAGCCGCCCGTCCGGATCGAACGCGCATTTAAGCCGCTGCTGCTGCTTGAGGTCCTCTTCCGAAAACATCTCCCCCATCAGGTCGCGTTTCTCGATCCCGACGCCATGTTCGCCGGTCAGCACGCCGCCCACCTCGACACAGAGTTTCAGGATATCGGCGCCGAAGGCCTCACATTTTTCAAGCTCGCCGGGATTGTTCGCATCGAACAGGATCAGCGGATGCAGGTTCCCGTCGCCCGCATGAAAGACATTGGCGACGCGCAGGCCATACTGTTTCGACAGCTCGTTCATCCGCGCCAGCACCTTCGGCAATGCCCCGCGCGGAATGGTGCCGTCCATGCACATGTAATCGGGGGAAATACGCCCGACCGCCGGGAAGGCCGCCTTGCGCCCGGCCCAGAAGGTCATGCGTTCCTCCTCCGTCTCGCTGATCCGGCTGACGGTCGCGCCGCAGTCCTTGGCGATCTTGTCGATCTGCGTCTGGTAATAGGCGATCTCGACCTCCGGTCCGTCCAGCTCGACGATCAGCAAGGCCTCGACATCCAGTGGATAGCCTGCGTGGCAGAATTCCTCCGCCGCATGGATGGCGTAGCGGTCCATCATCTCCATGCCCGCCGGGATGATTCCTGCGCCGATGATTTTCCCCACGCAATCGCCCGCCTGCTCGCTGGAGGGAAAGCCGATCAGCTGTGCCGAGATATGCTCAGGGCTGCGAAGGATGCGCACCGTCACCTCGGTGATCACGCCAAGCAGCCCTTCCGAGCCGGTCATCACGCCGAGGAGATCATAGCCCTCCGCATCCAGATGCTTGCCGCCGAGGCGGATGATGTCGCCATCCATGGTCACCATCTCGATGCCGAGGACGTTATGGGTGGTCAGGCCGTATTTCAGGCAATGCACGCCGCCGGAATTCTCCGCCACATTGCCGCCGATGGTGCAGGCGATCTGGCTGGAAGGATCCGGCGCGTAATAGAAGCCATCGCTTTTCACCGCATCGGTGATCGCGAGATTGGTGACGCCCGGCTGCGCCACGACGCAGCGGTTGTCATAATCGATTTCCAGGATCCGGTTGAACTTGCCAAGCCCGAGCAGCACCCCGTCGGCCAGCGGCAGCGCCCCGCCCGAAAGCGAGGTTCCGGCGCCGCGCGGCACCACATTGACCCCTTCGGCCTTGCAGAATTTGAGGATGTCGGAGATTTCAGAAACGGTGGAGGGCAGCACCGCGATCATCGGCAGCTGGCGATAGGCGCTGAGGCCGTCACATTCGAAGGCGCGCAGATCGTCCTTGTCGTCGATAACCGCGTCCGCATCGGCGACGATGCGCCGGAGCCCCACCACCAGCTCGTCGCGCTTGGCCAACACATCGGCATTCGGCTTTGGCATCAACATGGCGGTTCCCCCGGATAATTCCTTTCCCCCTGACATAGGGCGGAAAGCCGGGGCTTTGCAAACAAAAAAACCGTCAATGCCGGGGCATTACGGTTTTTTTCACAATACAGAAGCTATGGCTCGGTTAGAGCAGCTTAGCCCTGACGCGCCTTGAAACGGCGGTTGGTTTTATTGATAACGTAAACGCGGCCCTTGCGGCGCACCACGCGGCAATCGCGATGACGCTTCTTCGCGGACTTGAGCGAGTTCAAGACTTTCATTGTCCAGATCCTAACAGCTAAGTGAATTCGAAGGCCGGAACATACTGGCCTCCCCGCCCCCTGTCAATGGTGAATAGGGCGGAAATTACGAAGAAATTCCGCTTTTTCCGATTGCCCGTCCGATCAGGTGATTTCGACGGGCTTGCGCGCGTAAATGCGGAAAACCTTGAGATGCCCGGCCTCCATCACCTTGATCCGCCGCATCCAGAGTTCCCCCTCTTTCAGGATCCATTCATGCAGATGGCCGCTCTTCTCGCCATTGCTGGTGCGCTTGGCATAATCGGAGAAGGCGCGCAGCACATTGGCCTTGTATTCGGTGGTGATATTCTCGGCGATGCTCACCTCGAAACCGGCGCCGGTCAGGAATTTGCGCATTTCCTGCACGTCATGCAGATAGGGGCGCTGCGGCTCGGCATCGAGCCAGCCCTTGAGCTCCGCCGCGTCCGGCGCGATCCCTTCGAGCATGTAATCCGACATCATGAACTGGCCAGATGGCTTCAGCATGTCGTGAATGGCGCGAAAGCAGCCGGCCTTGTTCTTGACGGGAAACAGCGCCTCGGACGCATAGACCACATCGGCGGAGCGTTCCTTGGGCCTGAACTCATCGAAATCGGCGTGGAAAAAATTCACCTTGCGGTTAAGCCCGGCCATCTTCGTCATCTCGACGGCGGCATCCTGGAGGATCTGGTCCTGCTCATAGCCGGTGACATAGGCGTTATATTCATGGGAGACCCAGCGCGAAAAGCCGCCAAGGCCCGAGCCCAATTCGGCGACGCTCAGCTTCTTATTGATGCCGAGCGGCTTCGTCAGTTTCGATTTCACATCATCGGGCACACAACGGGTCATGCCCTCACCGAACAGGGTGACGACGGAACGCTGTCGCGCGAGGCTCCAGCCCTTGACCGTGGGCGGGCCGTCATCGAGGGCGACTTTCTCGCGCTCGGGCGGTTCCTTGAGGGTCTTCGGCGGCGCCTTGTCCTCCTCAAGTTCATAGCCCTCCCACCAGGCCTTAAATCGATGTTTGATAGACTGCTTCGGCTCCATGTCCGGGTTGTTTGTTCCTGCGCTCATCCCATTACCTGATCATCGGCTCCGGCCTCTCCACCAATATTCAACCGGATTGCAAGCAATTATTGCAGGAAAAACTTAACCCTTCGTAAAACCGGAATTTTCGTCAAAACCCCGGAAAACCGCGATTTCAGGAGGCGTTGGCCGCCGCCCAGTAAGGCGCGCGCAGTTCCCGTTTCATGACCTTGCCGATGGTGCTGCGCGGAAGGGTCTCGCGGAACTCGACGCCGCTGATCCGCTGGGTCTTGCCAAGGCGGCCATTGACCCAGTCCTTGAGGCCCGCTTCCGTCAGGTCGGAACCTTCCCTCGGCACCACCAGCGCGAGGGGGGTTTCGCCCCATTCCTCACTCGGGATACCGATCACGGCGACGTCGGCGACATCGTCATGTTTGGCGAGTTCCACCTCGATATCCGCGGCATAGATGTTGAACCCGCCAGAGATGATCATGTCCTTCTTGCGATCGAGGAGGAACAGGAAGCCATCCTCGTCAAAGCGGCCCATGTCGCCGCTCTTGTAGAAGACTTTCCCGTCCGGCGCGCGCCAGATCATGGCTTCCGTCAGGTCGGGCCGGCCATGATAGCCGGTCATCATGGCGTCCGAGCGGCCGACAATCTCGCCGATCTCCCCTTGCGCAAGCTGTTCGCCCGCCTCGTTGATGATGCGCAGCTCAACCCCCTCGCCCGGCTTGCCGACGGAGGCGAGCTTGTCCGGAAATTCGGTGCAGGACAGCGCCGTGCCGATGCCGCCTTCGGTCAGGCCATAAATCTCGATCATCTTGCCCGGCCAGCGGGTGATGATATCTCGCTTCACCCCCTCACGGAGCGGCGCGCTGGTGGAGAGTTTCACCTCGAAGCTGCTGAGGTCGTATTTATCGAAATCCGGATGGGCGAGAATGCGCTGATACTGCACCGGCACCAGCATCGCATGGGTGACCTTCTCCGCCTCGGCGATTTTCAGGAATTTCTCGGTATCGAATTTCGGCATGACAACGATCCGCCCGCCAAGCGCCAGCGTCGGCAGCAGCGCGACCAGTGTCGTGTTGGAATAAAGTGCCGTCGAGACGAGCGTCACCGCCTTGCCATGCAGGCCCATCCCCTCGAAGCGGATGATATGCTGGCTGCGCATTTTCTGGCTCTGCTCGATGCCCTTGGGAACGCCGGTCGTGCCCGACGAATAGATGAGGTTGAACGGGTCCGTCTCCTGGACATCCACATAAAGTGGATCGGTGGACGCGCCCTTGATCAAATCCTCATAGGCGGTCCAACCCGCACCGGTGAAATCAAAGGCGACATAGCCATCTTCCGGAACACCGTCGATCTTGCCCCGGAAGGGCTCGATCAACCCCCGCGTGGATTGGGAGGCGAACACCAGCTTCGAGCCGCTATCGCGGATCATCACTTCCAGCTGCTCGCTGGAGGCCATGCCCGACAGTGGCACGATGCAGAGCCCGGCCTGCAAGGCACCCAGGAAAACCTCCAGATACTCGATGCTGCTTTTCGCCAGCACCGCCACCATGTCACCGCGGCCGAGGCCACGGCCCGCCAGCATGTTGGCGACCTGATTGGTGCGCGGCAGGAATTCCGCCCAGGTCCGCGTCTCGCCCTCGCATTTGATGACCTCAAGCGTCGGGTTGGCGGCGGCCGCGCGGCGGATACGCTCGGCATAATGGATGAAGGGAAAGCTCTCGCTTGCGGGATCGGCGGGGATTGTCTGGCTCATGATAACTCCGTTCTTGGTCTTTCGGCCTCCCTGAAAAGGCCGTGGCAATTTTCCCGCAATGTAGCGGGAGAGCGCCGTCAACGCAAAGCGAAAGAATGACCAGCGCGCGCTTTCCGCGGCTCCGCCCAGAGCGGCAGGGCGAACAGCAGGAACAAGGGGAACAGTACCGCCGCCATGCGATTAAAAAGCCGTTGGTCTTTCATGAGAATTTCCCTACCCTGATGCGCATGTTTGTTGCCCGCCATTATCGCAGGAAAGAAAGTAATGTTCCAGCTTCACCCGCAGCTTGAAAAGGACAGCCTGCCCGTCTGTTCGCTTGGCCTCTCGCGCGTCCTGCTCGCCAATGACGCCCGCTGGCCCTGGATCATCCTGGTGCCGGAGCGGCCCGGCCTGGTCGAGATCACCGATCTGGATGAGCCCGATTATGCCCGCCTGATGAAGGAGATACGGGGCGCAACGACGGCGATGCAGGATCTCTTCGCCGCCCATAAGATGAATGTCGCGGCGCTCGGCAACATGGTGCCGCAGCTGCATCTGCATGTCATCGCCCGCACCCGCGAGGATGCGGCCTGGCCGCGCCCGGTCTGGGGCGTGGGCGAGGCGGTGCCCTATGACGCGGCGGCGGCGACGGCGCGGATCGCGCAGATTCGCGACCGCCTTAAAGGCCTATAGCACGTCATAGCCGAAGGCCGACGCCCGCCGGGTCAGCCAGCGCCAGAAGACGGTCGCACGCGAGCGCGGCAGCAGCAGATCGAAGGACGCCGCGTCGTTCCGGATCAGCAGGACCCCAAGACCGCCGATATCGCTCGCCATCACGCTTCCCGCGGGAAAGGCCGCCTCGCGAAGATCGGTGCGGATGCCCCGCTTGAGGAGGTCCGCCGCCATCGGCCCGCCAAGGCGCAGGCAGCAGCGGCCATGGCTCAGGCTGACGACGCTTCCCTCCTCCGGCGTGACCGCCGCCGCCAGAATATCCGCCGGCCCCGCCGCGCCGAAATAGAGGAGCGGCCCCGCCGCGAGCCGGATCAAGCGTCCCTCCCCGATCGTCATCGCCCTGCCGGGTTCGGGAAGGGCCTGCAGGTTCAGCAATTCGGACAGGCGGGAGCGCAGGCTGGCGCTCTCCCCGTCCCAGAGCGCGATTTCAAGCAGCGAAAATTCCTTTATTTCCTCAATAGTTACGCCCGGTTCTTCAGCATTACCGCCGAACCGGCCGGGTACGCGCATGCCCCTCAAGGCGGAATTGCGGTCAAGCATGGCGTTTCTCCACTCTCGGCCTGACGAAGCGCGGCGTGCCAACCTTCACATCGACGACCGTCTCGCCCTCGCCGCCGACGGCGCGGATCAGGGTGCCGGTCCGCGCCCGCCCCTCCGTCAGCAGTGCAAGCGCGATCTGGTGGCCGAGGTCCGGACTCATGGCGACCGAGGTGACATGGCCGATGCCCCGGCCCTTCGGCTCGGTGCCGTCGCCTTCGAACAGGATCATGCCGGGCGCCAGCGGCGCCATGTCCTTTTCATCCGCCGCGTCGCGCGTGGGAACGAGGCCGACAAGCTGCGCCCGGAGCTCCGCCGCCGTTATCTCGCCGTTGATTTCCAGGGGACCGAACCGCCCCGCCTCGATCCTAAGGATCTCCCGCGCATCGGTCCCGACCGCCGTCAGACCCTTCGGCCGGCCCTTCTCCATCAGCAACTGCCAGAGAAGATCGGCATAGCCGGCGGGGGTCAGGATCTCGTATCCGGCGCCGCCGGCATGGCTGAGCCGCGCGATCCGGAGCGGCAAGTCATCCTGGGTGAGATCGCGAAAGCCCATCGGCGGCAAAGCCTCGGCCATCACCGCGAGGGGGAGCGCGGCGGCAAGGATCGCCTCCGCCTTCGGGCCGGAAAGGGCGACGCCGCCCCATTGATCGGTGACGTCGGTAAGCTGCAGACGGCACGCCTCCCCGGCCGCCGTCAGCGCTGTGAGACGGTTCATTACCGCCTCAAGAAACCACGGCGCCGTGGTGATCAGGAAGCGCGTCGGCGCGATCCGCCAGATCAGCGCATCGGCGATCAGAATGCCATCCTCGCGCGTCAGGAACCCGTAGCGCATCCGCCCCTCTTCGGGGAGGCGAAATGCGTCCCCGAAGGCGCGCGACAGCAGCGCCCCGGCATCCGGCCCCTGCATATCGATCTTGCCGAGGGCGGAAATATCGCCAAGCCCCGCGCCCTGACGAACAGCCAGGGTCTCGCGCGCGGCGGCGGCCTCCTCCTCTTCGGTTCCCTTGGGGAAATATTTCGGGACCCGCCAGTCGCCGCGTTCCCCCATCACCGCGCCCGCCTTCTCAAGCGCGCCATGGAGCGGGCTGCGGCGGAGCCGGGAGAGACGTTCGGGCGGCGGGATTTTCCGCCCCTCCGGCAGTGCCCGCGGCATCAACCCCGCCGACTGGATCAGGCAATCGCCCTCAAGATGGATTTCGCGCCCCTCCGATTCCTCCGTCGTTTTCCGAAGAACGACCCCGCGGAGCCGGAACAACCCCTCCGCCCGGATGATGCGGTGGCCGGGATAAAGCGGCACGGCAAGGCGGCGGGCAAACTGGTGACAGGGGCCCGGCACCTCCTCGCGCGCATCGATGATGGCGGCGGGCGGCACGCCCCGCGCCGCAAGGGATTCGGCCAGCCGGTAGCCCGCGTCCCCGGCGGTGTAGAGAAGAAGTCTCCCGCCCGGGCGGACCCCGTGGCGGCTGACCAGTGACAGCGCATTGCGGAAATCAAAAATCCCCGGCAAGTCGCTGTTTCTGAAGGAAAAGGATTGATCGACGGAGCCGGTCTCAAGACAGATTTCGCGGGCCTCGACATGATAGAAGCGGGTATCGGCAAGATGCGTATCGCGGCGCGCCAAATGATCCTGAAGCCGGGCCCGGCAATGCAGGAGATGCGCGCCCTCCTCCGCGATCGCCTCGGTCCGGGTCAGCATCCGGACGTTGGGAAGCGCCGCTAGCCGTGCAAGAGTCTGCGCCCGCCAGTCGCGCGGCGCCATGCCGGCGAGAGGCTCGTCATCATACAGCAGGCAACCGCCGAGGGTGAAGTCCCGCTCGATCAGCAGCACCTCCGCGCCCGCCTCCGCCGCCTCCCGCGCCGCCGCGAGGCCGCGCGCCCCGCTGCCGATGACGAGTACGTCGACATGCTCATAGACATGCTCGATCTCGCCCGGCGGGGGCGTCGACTGTTGCGGCATGGGGCGTTCCAGATGCAGCAGGCGGCGCAACGCATTGACCGGCGCGTGGCGGCGGCTTTGCGGGCGGGCGGTGAGCCCGTCGAACAGTTCCTGCTCCCAGATATTGGCGGCGCGCAGGACGCCGCCGGTCCGTCCGGCAAGGACCGGCCCCTCCGGCAGGTCCAGGCCGTTGGCCAGCAGCGCCGAGGCCAGCGTATCGCCCGCATATCCCGTGAGGCGGCGCCCGCCATAGCGAAATTCGAGCGGCCGCGCGGCATCACTCCGGCCGCCCTTGAGCCGCCGGTCCGCGCCCGCCGGCGTCCCGCGCCGCCGATATGTCAATGGCCAGATACGCGCCATGAACTCATCCCCCTTGCCACCCCCCATTTCTAGCAGATGCGGCCGCCCCATGCCTACACAGGAATATGTTTCTTTTTTGACCGCCCCGCCGATTGACTTGTGCCACGTCCCGGCCTAGCCTTTTTCTGCGCAGAACCGTCAACACAAGGATAATAAAATGACGAAGCAATCCTGTCTTGTCGTCGGTGCGGGAGATGCGACCGGCGGCGCTATCGCCAAGAGATTTGCCCGCGAAGGGTTTGAGACCTGTATCGTCCGCCGCGCCCGCCATATCGACCAGCTGAACGGCCTTGCCGAGGAAATAAGGTCGGCGGGCGGCAGCGCCCATGCCTTCGGCGCCGATGCCCGCGACGAGGAGGAGATCGTCAACCTGTTCGCCAGAATCGAGAAGGATATCGCCCCCCTCGGCGTCGTCGTCTTCAATATCGGCGGCAATGTCAATTTCCCGATTCAGGAGATGACCTCCCGCGTCTACCGCAAGGTCTGGGAGATGAGCTGCTTCGCCGGATTTCTTACCGGACGGGAGGCGGCGAAGGTGATGATCCCGCGCGGGAAAGGCACCATCCTCTTTACCGGGGCGACGGCCTCGATCCGCGGCGGCGCGGGCTATTCCGCCTTTGCCGGAGCCAAGCACGGCCTTCGCGCCCTCGCCCAGAGCCTCGCCCGCGAACTCGGGCCGCAGGGCATCCATGTCGCCCATGTGATCATTGACGGAGCCATCGATACGCAGTTTGTCAAGGAACGCTTCCCCGAGCGCTACAAGCTCCGCGAGCAGGACGGCCTGCTGCAACCCGACGATATCGCCGAGAATTACTGGAACCTGCATGCCCAGAACCGGACCGCCTGGACCCACGAAATGGACTTGAGACCCTGGATGGAGAAAATGGCCTAAGGCCAGCCGTACCAGTCGATCCAGCGGCCATGGAAATCGGCGCGGCCGACGAGATGTTCTTCGCCGGTCGGCCAGAGGGCGAGCGTGAGGCCGGTGCCGGGTGTCTTCCCGTCAATCTCCATCCGCGCCCAGGCGAGCGGCGCGTCCGTCGTTGCCCGCGCCCCCGCCGCGCGGATGATCGCCTCTCCTTCATCGCGGGCCGCCTTCGGGATATATTGCCAGGCGATGGTGCTGTAGATGACATGGGCGACGCCCTGCATTGGCGTCGCGGTGCGCCGCGCCAGCCAGTCGATGGCGTCCGCCTTCTCCACCCGGATCGGGCTTGCCGCGGCGATATCAAGGGCGGCGCGCGTGCGGTCCAGCCGGTCCTGCTGATCCGCCCAGATGAAGGAGAGCATCCGCTCCCGGTCCGCCGGATTGCCCGGATCGACGGGCAGCAGGTCGCAGCCCGCGCGATCGGCGATGGTGAGCGCGCCATCGGGCGCGGCCTCCCCCCTCCATTTCGGCGCATGATGCACGGCGGCGGCCGGATCGCCCCAGCTTTGTTCGCCGAGGATCACGTGATAACGGTCGAGAAAGAGATTGAGCCCGGCGCTCGCCCCGACTTCCGAGAGAACCAGCGGCAGGCCGGTCCGGCGCGCAACCTCCAGAAACATCGGCAGGGTCGCGCCGATGCGGCGCACCTCGTTCGTCTGCGGCGGACCGGTCAGGCGGTCGAGGATAAAGGCCTCCTCCGTCCGGAGTGCGGCCGCAATCGCGGCCCAGAGGGCCTCATCGGTCACCGCCTCATGGTTCGGCGGATAGACGGCGGCAAGCAACGGGCTCCGGCCCTTGATAACCAGCGCATGCAGCGCGCCGGCAAGACGGAGCGGCACGGAATCACCGAGCGCCGAGGCATCTCCCTTCCAGCCGAGAATGACGTCGGCAACCGCGCCGCCCTGGGCCAGACGTTTCCCCGCAAGCCGGCAGAGGCGGCCGGTAAAGGGGGAGCCCAAACGCTCGCAGGCCTCGCCCTGATTATCAAAGATTTCGCGAATTTCCTGTTCCTTCACTGCCGGTTTCCTCCGTGGTTTGTCCCGTTCTTCGCCGCATAGGCCGAGGCGGCGAAGATCGCGATACATAAGAACAATACGGCAAGCGAGACGAGCGGCAGCACCTCATAGCCCCAGCGCACAAAGACGAAATTCGAAATCCAGGAGCCGACGGAAATCCCGAGATAGAGCGCCGCCGCATGCAGCGCCAGCAGGAGGCTTCGCCGTTCGGGATCGATATTGGCGATGCGCTGCTGCTGCGGGGAGTGGAACATCATGCCGAAAATCGCCCAGACGGCGATGGCGACGAAGGCAAGCCAGAGGTTCGCGTCAATCTCCCAGATGGCGAGATATCCCGCGCCGAGGCCGATGAGGCTGAAGATAATCACCTTCTCCGGCCCGAAGCGGTCGCTCAAGGGCCCCGCGAACACATTGCCGAGCACGCCATTCACCCCATAGGCGAGCAGCACCACGGCGATCAGGTTCTCGGCCATGCCGAACTTGTGCGACATATAGGGGGCGATCAGCGCATAGGTGCAGAAGATCGAGGTCATCTGCAGGAAGGTCATGAGGATCGCGAAGGAGGAGCGGAGACGGGTCAGGGCCTCGAAGATATGGCCATAGGAAATCTTCGCGCCCGCCTGCCGGTCCTTGACGAGCAGCCAGATCGCCGCGAGGGAGGCCAGCGAGACAGCGGCGAGCACGATCAGCACCGGACGCCAGCCGATCAGCGTGCCGAGCCAGGCGGAAATCGGCGTGCCCAACACCGAGGCGAAGGTCAGCCCGGCAAAAACGATGCCCATGGCCCGGCCCTGCTGCTCCGGCGGGGCGAGCCCGGCGCCGATGGCGGAGCACATCGGGCTGATCGCCGCCGCGCCGAGCCCCATCAGCCCGCGCGAGGCGAACAGCATCTCGTAACTGGTCGAGACGGCGCCGAGAATGAGCGCAAGCGCAAGGATGGCGAGCCCCGCGCAGAGGATGTTGAAACGGGCGAAGCGGCTGAAAATCACCTGGGTCAGCGGCGCGGCGAAAGCGAAGGTGAGCGCAAACACCGTCACCAGAAAGGCGATATCCGCGGGCGGCACCTTGAGCCCGTCCGAAATCTGCCAGGTCAGCGCAATCACCGACAGGCTGGACGTCCCGACCATGAAATAGGCGGTACTGAGAGAGACAAGAGCCCAGAGGGGAAATGGCTGTTTTATTGTTGTTTTTTCCATTCACCGGAGAATAGCAAATGTCTCCCCCGCCACCTAGTCGGAAATGCGGCCTTTCGCTCTTTAAATCTTCGGCGCGGCGTGGAGCTGGACGATATTCTCCGAGCCGCCGTCGATGATCGGGTACCAGGCCCGTGTCAGCGGATCGTGGCCGGGGATGATGTGATCGTCGCTGTCGGCGAGGGCGCGAAGGGTGTCGTAGCCCTTCAGCGTCGCCTCCATGTCGACGACAATGGGAAACGGCTTGCCGGTGCGGTAGTTCTCATAAAAATGGCTGCTGTCGGAGGCGAGCACCACCCAGCCGCGGCGCGTCCGTACCCGCACGCATTGCTGGCCGCGCGTATGGCCGCCGATATGATGCACCTCGACCCCCGGCGCGATCTCCCGTGATCCCTCGCAGAAGACGACATTGCCCGCATAGAGGGAGCGCACCATCTCGATTACATGCTCCCCGGTGAAGGGATGGCGGAGCACGCCGTGGCACATACAGGGGCCGGTGACATATTCGATTTCCGCCGGCTGCACATAGAGCTTGGCATGGCGGAATTCATAGAGCGATCCGGCATGATCGTAATGCATATGGGTGACGATCACCTTGTCGATGCCGGCGGCCGGCAGGCCGAAATCGGCGAGCATTTGCGCCGGGGTCTGAAAGATCGGCCGGTCGCGAAGCTTCCCCTCCTCCGCATCGAAGCCGGTATCGACGAGAATGGTCTCGGTCCCGTTTTTCAGCACCCAGACATAGAAATCGATGGGATGCGGCGCGTCGTGATCATCGGCAAACAGGAAGGATTCCCGCCGCGTGCGGTTTTCCTTCGCCGCATAGCGCAGCGCATAAATCTCCCAGGTATCCCTCATCTCCTCCCCCTCCGGCCTTCGGACCGTTCTTGTTTGTTATGAATTGAGGATACGACGTTCGATGCGGGATGCAACAGGCTTTTGCCACACGCAACCTATTCGGCAGAGATGTGCGCCACCGTGCAGACGATTATCAACTCGGTCGCGCTCTATTAGACGAACCGACAACAAACCGCGCGCGGGACCGGGACGACCCGGTCGCTTTTATTTCGATTTATTGCTGCCGCGATCCAAAGCTGTATTAGCTAAGCCTACAATTTTATATTGAATAAGATATACGTTCTGACATCAAATATTTGACTAAATTAGAAATATTTGTAATGACTATCTGATGGTCAAAGAACTATGGAAAGACTGCAAATATATCACACGCATTGTTAGCCAACAGTTCAAAACTGTAGTTAGCATAAAAGTGACGCTAATACCCATCCTCGCGGGATTGGGTTCCTTTCTGGCAGCATATTTTAGCTTTCTAAGTATACCTGACTGGGTTTGGATTTCCGTTACATTTTTCACAACTTTACTCTGCATACTATTTTTGATGGCGAGAAAAGCCCGAACAATTGAAGAGCCAAAAATAACTGTGAATTTCGACGAAACCCATCCAGACTTCATGATACCAGTATCTAGAGCAAACTCTCACGTTAGCGGCACCCTGATTAGAGTCCTCCCAAAAACAAGTTCTAACGTTTATGCAGGCGCAGTCTTAAATTCGGTGCATAAGAAAAAAAACCAAATATGGGAGGAGACCGCTTTAAACGAGGCATTACACTTAAAATGGTCAAATACCGGTTTTACTATGGATAATATTGATCCAAAAATCAGACGGTTCCTTGATATAGCAATTGTCTGGTCCGACGGCGAGGTTGAACCCTGCGTCGAAACTCTTCCAGTCCATACAAAAAGCGCTTTCAATAGTGGAGGCATATACAGATTTGATATCGTTATGACCACTTCAAGTCACTCCGATAAAACATTTTCTTTAGAAATAGAGTTTTCGAAACGTTTTGCGAGTGCTGTCAGAGTTCAATATCTTGATTGATACCACATTGATACCACTAATTAAGTGCTAGTTAGTGCTACCCCTGCGCAGCCGCCACCGCCATATGGGTGTAGGCGATTTTGAGGAGGGGGCAGTCGATGCTCTTGGGGGCGCCCTTCTCGACGAGATCGCCGAGGATATGCTCATGCTCGGTGCGCAGGCCGCCCACCAGGTCGCGCATCATCGAGGCGGTGAAGATCGAGCCTTCCCTGGTCAGCATGGCGAGCTGCCCGGCCTTGACCTTATCGGGGATCGGATGATCATTCGCGGCGGCGATGGCGCAGCCCTCGGCATGCATGCGGCGGGCCATCTCGGCGCCATAGCGGGTCGCGACAATCTCCCCGACGGAGCCGATACAGAGCGTCGTCATGCCCGCAAGGGTCGCCAGCATCACCCATTTTTCCCAGAGTGACTGCTCGATATCCTCGCTGTAGGTGAAGTTGAATTCCGCCTTGTCGCAGAGCGCGGCAAACTCCCGCGCGATTGGCTCCTGCGCGGCGCTGCGATGGCCCGCAATGAGGCCCGCAAGATCGCCCATGCGCTTGACCGCGCCCGTCTCCGTGATCGTCGCGGCGATATGGGCGACGCCGCCCATCACCCGGTCCCGGCCATATTTCTTGTCGAGAAATTCCAGATGATTATAGCCGTTCAGGAACGGCAGGAAGAGCCCCTTCGCCGACGCCTTGTCGAGGGAGGCGAGCGAATCCGCGAGGTCATAGCTCTTGGGCGCGAGGACGATCAGGTCATAATCCGGCGTCAGCCGATCGGCGGTCACGGTTGCCGGATGCACCGTGAACGTCCCGTCCGGCGTCTCGATGGTCAGGCCGTTTTCGGAAATCAGCTTGTGGCGCTTCTCGCGCAGCAGGAAGGTGACATCCGCCCCCGCCTCGATCAGCTTCGCCCCGAAATAGCCCCCGACGCCGCCGGCGCCCACAATCAGAATTTTCATGATTTTTGTCCTTCAGAATCTTGAGCGCCCGCCCGCATCCGATGGCGGCGCCTGTCTCTTTTACTATGGCCGCGGCGAAATTTCATCCCCAAATGAAAGGGCCTTGGCGCATTCTCACTTTTTCTTTTTGTCCTGCCGTTCGCGGTTCGCTTTGCGGATCTCGGGCGGCAGGATTTCGATGACGCTTTCGATATCGTCGGGCAGGTGCCCGGCTCTCTCAAGCTCGCGGATCAGCAGCAGCCCATGCTCCTTCAGGCGGTTCTGGACGCCGCGGCTGCAGGTCGCGCAGAGCCGCGCATAGGCCCGCGCGAGGCAGATCGCCATCAGGATATTGTTGCCCGAGGCCTGACGCAGCGGGTGGAAGGCCTGGTTGATCAGATTCTCGATGGACAGCTCCGGCACCAGAAGGCGGATGTTCCCCTCCTTGTCCCGATGGACCAGCGACGATCCATTTTCCTGGGCGGCGGCCTGGGAGAACACGTCGGAGAGGCTGTCGACGGTGGCGATGGCGGTGAAGGTATCATTGACGCCCGGCGATAGCGCCCGGAGCGCAATCTCTAGCAGCAGATTGACGGAAAATTCCACCGGACTGTCGGAGGACCGCGAGGGGCGGATCGAGATGCGCTTCTGGATCGCCTCCACCGTCTCCTCGTCAAGCTCCTTCGTCGCCTTGACCATCACCTCCTCGCCGAGGGTATAGACGCCGCGCGCCTTCTGCACCTCCAAGGTCACGTCCTGCTCCGCCGCGATCGCGATCAGCTTGTCCTCATCGAGGGAGCCGAGATATCCCGGCTTGCCTGCGATGATCTCGAAGGTGAAGTCGCCGGGCGCCTCCGACTCCTTGCCGACGGCGTCTTCCTTTTCCTGCTCGTTCCGTCGCCAGCGCGCCTCGATCGCCGATTTGAGATTGCGCGTGATGGCGGCGATCTCATCGTCGATGGCCACGCTCTCCGAGACGTTGCGGACGAAATAGATCAGCTGCATCACGCAGAGGGTGGCGAGAATCTCGGCGCCGAGAAGTGCGGCGCGCGGCACGAAATCCGCCTCGACGAAGGACGCCGTCAGCAGGGCATAGAGAAAGGTGCCGCCGAAGACGCCGGCGGTCACCTGGTTGACGATGTCGGAGGTGAAGCGCTTGAGCATCCGCGGCGCAAGGTTCCCCGCGGCCAGCGCAAAAACCACAAGGACGATCGAGTAGGTCAGGGTCAGCGCCGACATGGCGCCGCCGGCGATCACCGCAAGGACGGTCCGCGCCGTCTCCGGCGCAAGTTCGGGCAGAAAGGCCGCGAACGGGCCCAATTTAAGGAATTTCTCAAGATAGACGAACACCAGCGACGCGGCGCCGACCGAGAGCGCAATGCCTGCCGGCACGGTCTGCAGCATGACAAAGGGATGGCGCAAAAAATTGAGGTTCATGATGCTCTGTTCTCTCCCGCCGCCCCACCTGCCCGGTCCGGCCATTGCCCGAGCATAATCCGTCGCGACAGGAAACACCAAGATTTGTTGATTAAGCGAAAAATAGCCGTCATATTATCCGAATATGATTTAAAGTTCGGCGGGTTATCGGGGATGAAATCTGAGTTTCGGGTCATGCAGGATCGCGCGTTCGATAATTGCGCCTTGCAAACACGTGATTACGGCGGCGAGCAGCTGCATCTGATCACCGCGACGGGACCCGTCGGCTACGCGGAGCGGGTGCCTGTCTTCCGGGAAATCCTGAGAAGCAACCGGTCGGGCAATTTCTTCTATATTCTCGATAACCGCGGCGGGCACGAAATCAGCCTATCGTTCGAAGACATGACCTTGCTCAACCAGATGCTGTTCGATGGCGGCATCCGCTATGTGCGCGGCGCGGTGGTGACCCATGACAAGGCCTATGGCATCCTGATCGCCATGGCCCAGGCGAAGGCCGAGGCGTCCGATTTCAAGGTCGAGCTCACCTCGACCGCGGATCTGCGCGCCGCGGAGGACTTCGTGCTGGAAAAACTGCTGGCCACCCCCCGCCCCGCCTGAGGCGGATAGTTCCGGATTGCAAGGGAGGAAATGGTAGGCGCTACAGGATTCGAACCTGTGACCCGCTGATTAAGAGTCAGCTGCTCTACCAACTGAGCTAAGCGCCCACAATAAGCTTTATCTATCGTGGCAAGCCGGAAGGCGGTACCATCCGCAATCGGCATAACGGCCCGGAAACCGCAAGGTTCCGCGCCGGGAGCGACTGTTTAGCACAGGAATTTCCCGCCGACAAGAGAAAGAGCGGCACTAATCGCTCGACATTGGTTTTTCACGTCTTTATCATAACCGCATCAATCACTTGCGCCGAGAATTAACAACCATTCCGAACAAGGAACCCATGAATGGCCAAGCAAAGCCTGTTCGAAAAATATGGCGGTTTCTCCACCGTCAGCAAAATCGTTCTCGATTTTTATGACGTTCTGCTGGACAGCGACGACGTTGGGCCGTTTTTCGACGATATCGATATGGCGCGGCTGATCGATCACCAGACGAAATTTATCGCGTCGCTGCTGGGCGGGCCCGCCTCCTATACCGACGAGCAGCTTCACCGGCTGCACGAGCGCCTCAAGCTGGAAAACAGCCATTTCGACGAGGTGGTGGAGACGCTCAGCGACACGCTTAAAAAGCACAGCTTCAGCGCCGACGATGTTGCCGCCGTCCGTGACGCGCTTGAACAGAGGAGATCGGCGATTGTCAGCAACAATGTCGATTGAAGCCATCAATGAGCAGCTTCTGCGCGCGATCGGCGTGGGCGTTGCCGTGCTGTCGGCGGCGGATATGCGGTTCGTGTTCCGCAATGACACCTTCCAGGAATGGTTCAACAGCGAGGAGCCACAGGACACGCTCGCCGAGTTGTTTCCCGACCTCGATATGGGCGCTTTCTCGGCGGAGCTGAAGACGAACGGCCGCTTCACGGTCGAGGTCAAGCGCAAGGTCAAGCGCCGCGAGCGGATCTATGCCGCGGACTTCACCCTGTCGGACGACACCGGCGGCAGCATGATCATCATGGTCTGCCAGAATGTGTCGCGCATCCGCGAGCTGGAATCGATGATCGACAGCTATTCCCAGATGGTCGAGCGCAACACCCGCGAGATCAAGCGCGAGAAGGAACAGGTGGAAAAGCTCCTGCTCAACATGATGCCGCGCTCGGTCTATGAGGAATTCAAGACCTTCGGCGTGGTCATCCCGAAGCTTTATGATCCGGTCTCCGTGCTGATGCTCGATTTCGTCGGCTTCACCCAGATGGCGGCGTCCGCCGATCCGGCGGTGACGGTGAGCGAACTCAACGACATCTACAGCGCCTTCGATCGCATCGGCGAGCAATATGGCTGCGAGCGGATCAAGACCATGGGCGATGCCTATATCACCGTCGCCGGCCTGCCCGACCCGACGCCGGACCATGCCCGCGCCGTCGCCAATGCGGCGATCCGCTTCATCCGCTATCTGGAGCGGCGGAACGAGGGGCATCCCAACCAGTGGCGCTGCCGCATCGGGATTACCAGCGGGCCCGTCGTCGGCTCCGTCGTCGGCATCCAGAAATATGTCTATGACATTTTCGGGCCTGCGGTGAACCTCGCCTCCCGCCTGCAGGACCTGTCGGAGGCGATGGAAATCACGACCAACGGTCCGGTCTATGACGTGCTCCGGGATTCGTTCCGCTTCGAATATCGCGGCAAGCAGGACGTCCGCGGCTTCGATGAGCAGGATATCTTCCAGCTCAAGGACAGCCGCGAACCCATCCGCTAGATCCCGGCGACGGATCAGATCAGGATATTATCGGAATCGATATCCCGAAGATGCATATCCTCGAGCGTGAGGATGCCGTCCGCGCCGAAATCGATCACCACATCCTTGCCGTCCTGCCGGGCGGCGCTTTGCACGTCCTCCAGGGAGGCGAGCTCCAAAAGCTGGAGGTCGAGGATGTCATGGCGATCATCGAAATCCTTGATCAGGTCCTCGCCGAACAGATGATCGAAGACAAAGATGTCATCGCCCCGCCCGCCTTCGAGCTGGTCATCGCCGCCGCCGCCGATCAGGGTATCGTCGCCATCAAAGCCGAGCAGGAGATCACTGTCCTCCCCGCCCTCAAGGATGTCGTCGCCCTCGTCCCCGCCGATGCGGTCATAGGCGATCATGATATTGTCCTGGATCGAGTCGATATCGCTGTTACGCTCGATGATATCGGCAAGCGTGGTATCCCAGAGCGCATCGATTTCCTTTTGCGACAGGTCTGAGTTTTCGCTCCAGAAGGGATCGCCGTCGCGGATACGGATGAACTGGTCGGTGACGATGGTCGCGAACAGCTCGCCCAGCATGCCGCCGCCCGACGGATCCTCGGCCAGCCCGCCGACCCAGGCGTCGATATCCTCAACGCTGTCATAGACGCTGGCGAGCGCATCGGCGAGATCGGGATCGGAGGTCACGTCGGTGAAATCCTCGGCCCGCGTGAGCCCCACCGCCTCGCGCAGGTCGTTATAGCTGGGCAGGCCGAGATCGCGGCCGCGCTGGATATTGAAGGAGGCGAGATCAAGCCCGACGCCGCCATCCTGGCTGAACAGGAAATTCCGGAGATCGTCGACAATTTGCGTATCCAGTTCCTGCGAAACCCCATCGGCGAGGCCGCGCAGGATCGGTTCTATCCCGCCATTCTCCGCCACCGCACCCGGATTGAAAAAGGCATCGCGGAGCGACAGGGCCCCGGCCTCGATCGACTCGCCGTTTTCCTCGAGCCGTTCCACGGCCGCCGAGACGAGGCTGTGCCCGAAGCGATAGGCGGCGGTCGAAAATTCGATGGCGATGCCGGGATTGACGCTGGCGTCATAGCCGCTGTAGGCCGGAATGGCATCCTCGCCGACCAGCAGGGGAAGATATTCATTATAGGTGATGGCCTGGATTTCCGCCTCGACCCGGACGCGGGCGGCGTCGAACAACTCGTCCGCCGTCCAGTCGGGATGCTTGTCCGAAAGCTCGTCCACCCAGCGGTTATGCTCGCGCGCAAACAGGCTTTGCATCGAATAGAGACCGGCATTCTCCGCGCCGCGGATATCGCCGACAAGGATGCTGCCGTTCTCATCGAAGGTCGCGAGCCCAAGCTCGTCAAGGAGGAGCTTGCCGTCTTCCGTGCGGATGGCCGCGGCGGTTTCCGCATCCGATCCATAGACCATGGAGCCGTCGATAAACGCGGTGATGCCGTTGGCATATTGGGCGGGCGTATCGATCCCCGTCCCCTCCACCGGGTCGGCGCGGCTGAAGGCCATGTCGACATCGGGATCGAACCATTCGTCGTCTTCCGGGATATCAATCGAGGCGGCGGTCTCGCCCGAGAGCGTCAGGTCGATATCATGATCAATGAACTGCCCCCAGACATAGAAAAGATCGCTGGCGCCAAAGGAATTGGGAATATCTTCCGATTGCGCGGCGACGCCATTGCTGACCTCGCGGGCGCCGGGAAGTTCCTCGTTCATCGCCGAGATGCCGTCGGCGAAATTCGCCTCCCCCAGCCGGAGCAGCGTCTGGCCCGCCGCGCCCCAGTCCGGGTTTTCTTCAACCGTGCCGGTGCCGTCGACCGGGCGGGCGGGGATATCGAGCGGGTCGTTATCGCGCGGCGGACGCGGATCGCGCGGATTGTTCTCTCCCCGGCTGTCATCATCATTGGCGGGGTCGCGTTGACGATCCTCGTCGCGGGGCGGGCGATCGTCACGATCACGGGAATTGGGACGGCGGTCGAGAAATGGATTGCGTACTCTCATCGTAATCTCCTGTTAAAAATATCCCTCCGGCACGCCGGAGACGGGTAATAGCTTATTTCTTTAATGGGGTTAGCCTTGTTCCGCTTTGTGGTCGAAGAAAGGCGTAAATAAGGAAATTCCGGTACTTTATTCCACTAATCCGGGTTTTCTCGCGCGAAAATCGGCGAAACCCGTAAATTACATGATGTGGAATTGATCGCGAGAGAGGCGGAGGCGGTGCCTAGCGCTTGCCCGGAATATCGATGTCGCGGTGGATATAGACGCTCATGGTCATGCCGAAGCCGATGAGCAGGGTCAGCATTGCCGTGCCGCCGTAGGAGATCAGCGGCAGCGGCACGCCGACCACCGGTACCATCCCCATCACCATGGCGACATTGATGAAGATATAGAGGAAGAAGATGCCGGTCATGCCGATGGCCAGCAGCTTGCCGAAATGATTGCGCGAGCGATAGGCGATGGCATAGCCATAGGCGATCAGCAGGATATAGAGCGCGAACAGGAGCAGCCCGCCGACCATGCCGAATTCCTCCGCCAGCATGCTGAAGATAAAGTCGGTGCGCATCTCCGGCAGGTAGTTGAGATGGCTCTGGGTTCCCTGCAAAAGCCCCTTGCCGAACACCCCGCCCGAGCCGAGCGCGATCTTCGACTGCATGATATGATAACCGGCGCCGAGCGGATCATTCTCCGGATTGAGGAAAGTGAGCACGCGCTTCTTCTGGTAGTCATGCAGGAACTGGAAGGCGAAGAAGCCGGCCGGGATCGCCGTGCCGATCACCAGCGCGAACTTCCAGAGGCGCACTCCGGCGACGAAAAAGATGATCCCCGCCCCCGCCGCCAGCAGCAGCGCCGTGCCGAGGTCGGGCTGGCGTAGCACCAGGGTAACCGGCGCCAGCACCAGCAGGATCGGCGGGATCAGCCAGCGGATGCGCCGCACGTCATCGAGCCCGATATTATGGAAATAGCGGGCGAGCGCGAGGACAATGGCGATTTTCATGACCTCAGAGGGTTGCAGCTGGAACGGGCCGAAATCGATCCAGCGCCGCGCGCCCATGCCGATGACGCCCATCACCTCGACCGCGCCGAGCAGCAGCAGAGCCACCCCATAGAGCGGATAGGCGAGATTGAGCCAGACCCGGATATCGACCAGGGCGACACAGAACATCAGCGCAAGCCCTGCGCCGAAGCGGATCATCTGCCGCGACGCCCAGGGTTCGAGATTGCCGTTGGCGGCGGAATAGAGCATCAGGAAGCCGATGGAGGCGGTCGCGCAGATCAGCAGCACGAAGCCCCAGTTGATCTCCCAGATCTTGCGCGAGAGCGGGATCTGGACATTTTTCGCGCCAAGCTCCCTAAGCACCTTCACCTCCTGCCGGACGGCGGATCGCGATATCGTAACTGGGCCGGCGCAACGGATCGAGTCGCAGCGTCTCCTGCAGCAGGTCGCGGGCGATCGGTGCCGCCGCGCCGGAGCCGCTGCCACCATGCTCGACAATCACCGAGACCGCATAGCGCGGATCGTCAAAGGGAGCGTAACCGACGAAGAGGGCATGATCACGCTCCTCCCATGGTTTCTCGTCCGACTTGCGCACGCCTTCGATGCGTTCCTTGCGGGTGATGCGGCGGACCTGCGCGGTGCCGGTCTTGCCCGCCATTTCCCATCCCTCGACGCGGATCTTGGCGGCGCGGGCCGAGCCGCGGGGGCCGTTCACCACCTTATACATACCATTCAGAACATGCTGTAACGACTTCTGGCTGATGCCAAGATCGAGATTGTCCAGTTCCGGTTCCGGGCGCGGCAGCACCGCCCCTTCCAGCGTCTCGCCGGTGATCGAGCGGACGAGCCGGGGCGAGACTTTCTTGCCGCCATTGGCGAGCCGTGCCGTCATCACCGCGAGTTGCAACGGCGTGGCCAGCACATAGCCCTGTCCGATCCCGGTGTTATAGGTCTCGCCCAGCTGCCAGGCGACGCCCTGCACCGCCTGTTTCCAGGCCTTGGTCGGGATCAGGCCGTCGCGCTCGCCAAGCATGTCGATATCGAGTTCCTCGCCGAGGCCAAAGCGATGCGCCATCTCGGCGATCTTGTCGACGCCGACTTTGCGGGCGATGTCGTAGAAATAGATGTCGCAGGACTGGGAGATCGCATTCTCCAGATCGAGCTTGCCATGGCCGCCGCGTTTCCAGCAGTGAAAGCGGTGCGAGCCAAGCTGCGTATGGCCGGCGCAAAAGACCTTATGGCCGGCATTGATCACCCCGGATTCGAGCGCCGCAAGCGCAACGATCATCTTGAAGGTGGAGCCCGGCGGATACTGGCCGCCGATCGCCTTGTTGCCGAGCGGGCGCTTCGGATCCTCGACGAGCTGTTTCCAGTCAGCGGAGCTGATGCCGCTGGCGAAGGCGTTGGGATCGAAGGACGGCACGGAGACCATCGAAAGAACATCGCCCGTGTGAATATCGATGACGACCGCGGCGGCGCTCTCCTCCCCCATGCGGCGGACGGCGAATTCCTGCAGCTGCTTGTCGATGGTCAGCACCGCGTCATTGCCGGGAATCCCTTCCTGGCGGTTGAGTTCGCGGATGATGCGGCCATAGGCGTTCGCCTCCACCCGGCTGAGACCGGCCTTGCCGCGCAGGGTCCTGTCGTAATATTTCTCGATCCCGCTCTTGCCGATGCGAAATTCCGGCAGTTCCAGAAGCGGATCATATTCCTGATTTTGCAGGTCCCGCTCCGACACCGCGCCGACATAGCCGACGATATGGGCAAACAGATTGCCGTAGGGATAGTCGCGCGTTGATCCCACGTCGACCTGAATGCCCGGCAGGTCCGGGGCGTTGACATTGATGCGGGCGAACTGCTCCCAGGACAGGTTGTCGACCACGGGGATGGGCACGAAGCTGCGCTTGCGCTTGACGTCCTTCAGGATCCGCTCGCGGTCGATGGCCTCCGCCGGGACATATTGTTCAAGCGCGTCCAGCGTCGCCGTCACGCTCTTCGTCTGTTCGGGGATCAGCACGACGCGGTAGTTATGGCGGTTGCTGGCGATCTCGACGCCGAAGCGGTCGACGATACGGCCCCTGAGCGGCGGCAGCAGCTGCAGGTTCATGCGGTTTTCATCCGCCATAACCGAATATTCGTCGGAATGGATGACCTGCAGATAATAGAGACGGCCGGCGAGCGCGGACATCAACGCCGCCTGCCCGCCCGCCATCAGCAGCGAGCGACGGGTGAAGACCCGGCCCTTCTCCTTATGCTGGTCGCCCGCCATCAGGTTGTCCTCAACAGGCTGTTCTGGAGCATCCCGAAGCCCCAGGCGAACATCGGAAAGACGAGCAGCGACAGGGCGAACTGCACGAGGATGGGTGTCAGCGGCACGAGGGCCAGCGAATAGAGGCAGGCGATCAGCCAGCTCAGCATGGCAATTATGAAGCCGATCAGCGCGAAGCCGAACCAGGTCAGGACAAAGGATTTGCCGATAAAGATCCGCCGCTGCGACACCGTGATGCCATGGATCAGCAGATAGAGGAAGGACGACAGGCCAAGCGGCGCGCCCGTCAGGCAGTCGGACAATAGCCCGAGCAGGAAACAGAGCGGCGGCGCCATCAGATAGGGCCGGTGAATACTCCAGTAGAAGACGGAAATCGCCGCGAAGGACGGGGTGACGATGGCGTAGCCCGCAATCCCGATCGGCACGACACTCATCAAGGCCAGCAGCACCGTGACCGCAAACGGCACACTGCCGCGCAGGAAGCGGTTAAACTGATAGGCAAGTGTCGGGCTCACTTTGCATCCAATCTGCTTTCGCCAAGATCGCCGGGGTTCATGTCCGGGCTGCTCATCCCCGGTAGATCATAGCGCAGCACGCTGACATATTCCAGACGGGTCCAGTCGGCATAGGCCTGCACGCGGATCCCTTTTTCCGAGAGGGAGGAGACAAATCCGATCGGACGGCCGGCCGGCAACATGCCGCCATCGCCCGAGGTAAAGATCCGGTCACCCGGCGAGACCGTCGCATTGGTCGGCAGGAAATCCAGCAGCGGCATGGAGGAGTTATCCCCGACCAGGATGCCCTTGTGGCGCGATTTTTCCATCACCACGGGAATGCGGGAGTTAAGGTCGGTGAGCAGCAGGACCCGGGCCGAGCGCTCCCCTACTTCGGCAATACGCCCCACCAGTCCGAGCGGAGCAACCACCGCCTGCCCCACGCGGACACCGTCGCGCCGGCCGGCATTGAGAAGCAGCGTCCGGACAAAGGGGCCGCCGCTGTCGCCCACCACGCGCGCCGTGATCGGCAGCACCAGCGGATCGGAAAGGGCGTTCAGGAGCTGGCGGAAATTATCGTTTTCCTGTTCCAGGGTGCGGCCAACGGCCTGCCATTTCAGTAGTCGCGCATTCTCCTCGCGTAGCCGTTCATTTTCCTCGATCAGGCTGGTCAGCTTCTGGACGCGGGCGACCGCCTTGTGAAAGGCGTCGACGGGCTCGGAAATCGTGGCGAGGATCGGGGCGAGAAAATCGGTGGCGGAGGTGCGCATCTTCTCGACAACGCCGATATTGGCCTTGCCAAGGAAAAGAAGCGCGACCGCGAGGGAAATGAGCGCAAGAAAGGCGAAGCGCTGAATGATTGTCTTCAGCGGCCATGCCAGTTTGAATACACTGCCCTGTCGAGGCGCCATTCACGTTCCCTCCGGACTTAAATACCTCTTGCCCAAGGGTTTAGTTTTCTCCGCTCAAGACGTGGCGGAGCGTTTTAATTTCTTCAAGCGCCCGTCCCGTGCCGATGGCGACGCAGGAGAGCGGCTCCTCGGCGATGGAGACCGGAAGGCCCGTCGCCTGGCGCAGCACATGATCGAAATTCCCAAGCAGCGAGCCGCCGCCGGTCAGGATGATGCCCTTGTCAACAATATCGGCGGCCAGTTCCGGCGCGGTATGTTCGAGCGCGACTTTCACCGCCTCGATAATGGCGCCCACCGGCTCGGCCAGGCTCTCGGCGATCTGCCGCTGGCTGATGATCAGTTCCTTCGGCACGCCGTTCATCAGGTCGCGACCGCGGATTTCCATGGTCTCGCCTTCGCCGTCCTCCGGCGCGCAGGCCGATCCGATCAGCTTCTTGATCCGCTCCGCCGAGCTTTCGCCGACGAGCAGGTTATGATTGCGGCGGATATAGGCGATGATCGCCTCGTCCATCTTGTCACCGCCGACACGGACGCTTTTTGAATAGACAATACCGCCGAGGGAGAGAACGGCGACTTCCGTCGTGCCGCCGCCAATGTCAACGACCATGGAACCGGTCGGCTCCGTCACCGGGAGGCCGGCGCCGATCGCCGCGGCCATCGGCTCGTCAATCAGGATCGCCTGGCGGGCGCCGGCATTCTCGGCGGCCTCCTTGATGGCCTTGCGTTCAACGGCGGTGGAGCCCGACGGGACGCAGATAATGATGAGCGGCCGCGCGAAGCTGCGGCGATGGTGAACCTTGTGAATGAAATGCCGGATCATTTCCTCGGCAATCTCGAAGTCGGCAATAACCCCGTCCCGCAGCGGGCGAATGGCCTCGATATTCCCCGGCGTCCGGCCGAGCATCATCTTCGCCTCATCCCCAACGGCCAGAACCTGTTTCTTTCCCTTATTATGGAGGATGGCCACAACCGAGGGTTCATTCAACACAATACCGCGGCCCTTGACATAAACCAGCGTGTTTGCCGTTCCGAGGTCGATGGCCATATCGGCCGACATCCAGCCGAGTAATCCGTTTAACATTAAATTTGCCTCACATACCCTTTGACGGGACCCGCGCCGGGCCCCTGAATTGCGATAGAATGCGCGTCCAACATCCCGTTTTTGCCGTAAGCTCGGACCGAATTCATCCCTCGCCTACATTCTGCCGTCACGCCGATTTCCGCGTTGCCGGCGGCCCTTGTCGATACAGGCCCTGACACCGCTTTACCGTTATTGCAGAAGATAGTTAATTTTTTCCCACCATCCGCAGACAAATACGATTTATTCCCAATTTTAGGCAACTGATTTGTAAAGCAGATGCGACGATTACGCAAATGCCATTAACCATAAATTATGAAGAACAATCGAAAATTTTTTCCTGATATATAAGAGAGGCGGCAAAACCCTAACGCAAAAAGCCGGCGCGAAGGCCGGCTTTTTATCACAGTCTCGCGCGTGAGACCTAGTTCTTGGATTTATCGACGAGACGGCCGGCGGCGATCCAGGGCATCATGGCCCGCAGGCGGGCGCCGACTTCCTCGATCTGGTGGGCGTCGTTGCGGGCGCGGATCGCCTTGAAGCTGGTCTGGCGCGCCTTGTTCTCCAGCATCCAGTCGCGGGTGAAGCGGCCGGACTGGATATCGTCAAGAACGCGTTTCATCTCCGCCTTGGTTTCCGATGTCACGATGCGCGGACCGGTGACATATTCGCCATATTCCGCCGTGTTGGAGATGGAGTAGTTCATGTTGGCGATGCCACCCTCATAGATCAGATCGACGATCAGCTTCACTTCATGCAGACATTCGAAATAGGCCATTTCCGGGGCATAGCCACCCTCTACCAGGGTCTCGAACCCGGCGCGGATGAGTTCCACCAGGCCGCCGCAGAGAACCGCCTGCTCGCCGAACAGGTCGGTTTCGCATTCTTCCTTGAAGCTGGTTTCGATGATGCCGGCGCGGCCGCCGCCGATGGCGGAGGCGTAGGAGAGCCCGATATCGAGCGCATTGCCGGAGGCGTCCTGATGAACCGCGACAAGGCAGGGCACGCCGCCGCCACGCTGATATTCGGAGCGGACCGTGTGGCCCGGGCCCTTCGGCGCGATCATGAACACATCCATGTCGGCGCGCGGCACGATCAGGTTGAAATGCACATTCAGGCCGTGGGCGAAGACAAGCGCCGCGCCGTCCTTCATGTTCGGCGCGAGTTCCTCTTCATAGATTTCCGCCTGCAACTCGTCCGGGGTGAGCATCATGATCACATCGCCCCATTTGGCGGCATCCGCCGGGGTCATGACCTTGAGGCCGGCCGCCTCGGCCTTCGCCGCGGAGCTTGAGCCCGCGCGCAGCGCGACAGCCACTTCCTTGACGCCGGAATCTTTCAGGTTGTTGGCATGGGCATGGCCCTGGCTGCCATAGCCGACGATGACAACTTTCTTGCCCTTGATCAGATTAACATCGGCATCGCTGTCGTAGTAAACGCGCATCTTGTCTCTTCCTTCTCGATATAAAGCTTTCTATTCAGTAATTCCCGGCCAGCCGCCTCACATGACGTCGGTGCCGCGATGCACGGCGACGACGCCGGTGCGGCAGACCTCCGCCTTGCCAAGCGGCTCCATCAGACCGATGAAGGCCTTCACCTTGTCGGGGACGCCGGTCACCTCGAAGACAAAGGAATCCTCCGTGGTGTCGACGGCGCGGGCACGGAAAATATCCGCCATGCGCAGCGCCTCCACCCGTTTCTCGCCCCGGCTCACCACCTTCACAAGGGCCATTTCACGCTCGACGCTGGGCCCGTCGGTGGTCAGGTCGGCGATCTTGTGCACCGGAACCAGACGGCCGAGCTGCGCCTTGATCTGTTCGATCACCATGGCCGTGCCGGTGGTGACGATGGTGATGCGCGACAGGTTCTCCGCCTCGTCGACGCGGGCCACCGTCAGGCTTTCGATATTATATCCGCGGCCCGAGAACAGGCCGACCACGCGGGCCAGCACACCGAACTCGTTATCCACAAGAACGGAGATGGTATGGCGGAAAATTTCGTTATCGTTACTCATTGTCCAGACATCCCTTTGCCAGCGCGGGTCACTTGTAAACCAGCATTAGAGTTAAATCCATAGCTTTTCGAAGGAAAATCGGCGGATTTTAGACCAGCGACAGCCCGTCGGAGGTCACTTTCGGTCCCGTGCCCTCCACCTCGTCGCCAAGCAGCATCTCGTTATGCGCCGCGCCCGAGGGCACCATGGGGAAGACATTCTCCGCCTTGTCGACGATCATATCGACCACGACCGGCCCCTTGATGGCCAGCATTTCCTTGATGCAGTCATCGACCTGGTCGGGATCGGAGCAGCGCAGGCCCGTCGAGCCGAAGGCTTCCGCCAGCTTCACGAAATCGGGCAGGCTTTCCATGTAGCTTTCCGAATAGCGCCCGCCGTGGAGAAGTTCCTGCCACTGGCGGACCATGCCCATATATTCATTGTTGAGGATGAACACCTTCACCGGCAGCCGGTATTGCAGGATCGTCGAAAGTTCCTGGATATTCATCATCGTTGAGGCCTCGCCCGCGATATCGACGACCAGCGCATCGGGATGGGCGATCTGCACGCCCATCGCGGCGGGAAGGCCGTAGCCCATGGTGCCGAGCCCGCCCGAAGTCATCCAGCGGTTCGGCTCCTCGAACTGGAGGAACTGCGCCGCCCACATCTGGTGCTGGCCGACCTCGGTGGTGAAGTAGCGGTCCATGCCCGTCGTCAGCTCGTTCAGCCGGGTCAGCGCATATTGCGGCTTGATGAACTTGCCCTTCTGTTCGAACTTGAGGCACTCCCTGCCCCGCCATTCGTCGATCTGCGCCCACCATTTCTTGAGCGCCGATCCGTCGGATTTGTGAACTTCCGACTTCCAGACCTTGATCATGTCCTCCAGCACATGGGCGACATCGCCGACAATCGGGATATCGACGGGCACATTCTTGTTGATCGAGGACGGGTCGATATCGATATGGATCTTCTTCGATTTCGGCGAGAAGGCATCGAGCCGCCCCGTGATCCGGTCATCAAAGCGCGCGCCGATACAGACCATGACGTCGCAGTCATGCATGGCGTTGTTGGCCTCGAACGTGCCATGCATGCCGAGCATGCCGAGGAACTGCTTGTCCGAAGCCGGATAGGCGCCCAGGCCCATCAGCGTGTTGGTGATCGGATAGCCGGTCAGGCGGACGAGCTGGGTCAGCAACTTCGACGCCTTGGGGCCCGAATTGATGACGCCGCCGCCCGTATAGAAGATCGGCCGCTTGGCATGCGAGATCAGCTTGACCGCCGCCTTGATCGCCTTGAGGTCGCCTTTCAGCTGCGGCTTGTAGCTCTTGTGCTTGACAAGCGCCGGCGGAACATAGGTGCCTGTCGCCAGCTGCACGTCCTTCGGCAGGTCGACGACGACCGGGCCCGGACGGCCGTTGGTCGCGACATAGAAGGCCTCATGCATGACCCGCGCAAGATCGTTGGCGTCCTTGACGAGATAGTTATGCTTGGTCACCGGGCGGGTGATGCCGACGGTATCCGCCTCCTGAAAGGCGTCATTGCCGATCATATGGGTGGCCACCTGCCCGGTCAGGCAGATCACGGGGATGCTGTCCATCAGCGCATCGGCGAGGCCGGTGACCGCGTTGGTCGCGCCGGGGCCGGAGGTGACGAGCACAACGCCGGGCTTGCCGGTCGAGCGGGCATAGCCTTCCGCCGCATGCACCGCGCCGCCTTCCTGGCGGACGAGGATATGACGGATGCTGTTCTGCTTGAAAATCTCGTCATAGAGCGGTAGCACGGCGCCCCCAGGATATCCGAAAATCACTTCCACGCCCTGATCCTTGAGCGCTTTGATTACGATTTCTGCTCCTGTCATGTCCTGGTTTGCCATCTGCCTGATCCTGATTTTCGTGCTTGGCGCGCACCGGTTAAATTCCAATAGAAAAAAAGCGCCCGGCGCAATACCGGGCGTCATTTACGGGCCATGAACCCATGGCCTCATTGGCGAAACTAGACCTTCAATTCCCGTCAGTCAACAAAAATCGACGAATAAATGGAAAGAATTCGTCTTTTAAACTTTCCAAATCTTGCGCAGAAGATCGATTTGCTTCGCACATCTTATTCCGGACCCAGGTTAACTGACGTTTCGCATAGCGCCGCGTGAGCATCTTGATGCGATCCACTGCCTCCGCCTGTTCAAGCCTGCCCTCAAGCACGGCAATCAGTTCGGGCACGCCCAGCGCCTTCATGGCGGGCAGCGCCGGATCGAGACCGCGCGCCCGCAGCGCCCGCACCTCGTCGAGCGCGCCGCCCTCCGCCACCATCCAGTCGAGGCGGCGGTCGCATCTTTCGTAGAGCCAGGCGCGGTCAGGGGTGAGCGCGAGCCAGAGCCGCGGCCCTTCGAGAATATCGCCAGAGGGCGCGCGCTTCTGCCATTCGCCGAGGGTCACGCCCGTCTCCTCCACCACCTCGAGCGCGCGGAGAAGCCGCTGCGTATCCCCCTCGTTGAGCTTTGCCGCCATTTCGGGGTCTTTTTGGCTGAGCATTCTATGGATGACCGCATTGCCCTCGCGTTGTTGCAGCTCCCGCAACCGGCCCCGCACCGCGTCGGAAATCTCCGGCACCTCGGCGATGCCTTTGGTCAGGATATCGAAATAGAGCCCGGTGCCGCCGACGATGACGGGCAGCTTGCCCGCGCTCCGGACTTCCTCGATCTCCTTGAGCGCCATATCGCGCCAGCGCGCGGCGTTGCAGTAATCGGCGGGATCGAGCACGCCGTAGAGCCGATGGGGCGCGCGCGCCTCCTCTTCCGCGTCGGGGCGGGCCGTGAGAACGCGGAGGCCGCTATAAACCTGCATACTGTCCGCATTGATGATGACACCGTCAAATTCCTCTGCTATGGCAATGGCCAAAGCGGATTTGCCGCTGGCGGTGGGCCCGGCCAACAGGACCGCCCCCGCCTGGCGCCGGATCGGCGTTGCGTTTTTATCCGTCAAGGAAGTACAGCCTCACGTCATGATACAGAAATCGGTTCTCACCCTCGTCGCTGATCATACAGCCGGAAGCACAATTCGCAATATCGCAGAGGATCTCGTCGCGGCGATCAAACGCGCCGGTGCGGGATGCGATGCGCCGGACTGGCTTGCCGCCGATCAGGCGGTCGATATCGCCTTTACCGGGCTGGAGACTAAAGCGGCCGACACCTGCGTCCGGGACGCGGGCCTTCCGGCGGGCGTCGATTACTGCCTCCAGCCGCTCGCAGAGCGGCGCAAGAAGCTTTTCCTCGCCGATATGGACAGCACCATCATCACCGTCGAATGCATTGACGAGCTGGCCGACTTCGCGGGCTTTCGCGAGGAAGTCTCGGCGATCACCGAACGGGCGATGAATGGCGAGCTTGAGTTCAACGAGGCCTTTCGCGCCCGTGTCGCCATGCTGAAGGGCCTGAAGGAGGAGGTGCTGCAGCGGGTCTTCGATGAGCGCGTCCGGCTGACCCCCGGCGCGGCGACGCTGGTCCGGACGATGCGGGCGAACGGCGTCTATACCGCGCTTGTCTCCGGCGGGTTCACCTTTTTCACCAACCGGGTCCGCGACGAGGTCGGCTTCCATATGGATATGAGCAACGAGCTATTGTTCGAGGAGGGCGCGCTCACCGGCATCGCCGCCGAGCCGATCCTGAACTCCTCCGCCAAGCTCAACACGCTCGAAGCGCTGCGGCATGAGAAAAATCTCCGGCGGGAGGAAACGCTGGCCATCGGCGATGGGGCCAACGATATCCCGATGATCGAGGCGGCGGGCCTCGGCGTCGCCTTTCATGCGAAGGAAAAGGCCGCGGCGGCGGCGGATGCCAATATCCGCTATGGCGACCTGACGACGCTGCTCTATTTCCAGGGCTACCGGCGCGAGGAATTCGTGGAGGCATAAAAAATGGCGCCGCCTCTTGCGAGGGGCGCCATCTTCCGTCAAAGGGAGGTCAGCCTCAGCTTTCCTTGTTCAGCTTGAGCGCGATGAAGCGGGAATTATCGCCGCGCTTGAGGAGCAGCAGGACAGATTTCTTGTCCGTTGCCTGAATTTCCGCGATGCGTTCCTTCATCTGCTCCGGGCTGGCGACCGGCTCGAGCTGCGCCTCGGCGACCACGTCACCGGGGCGGATGCCCTTCTCCGCCGCTTCGGAGTTCGGATCGACATCCGTTACCACAACCCCGTTCAGATCGGCGGCAATGCCGTATTGTTCACGGGCGCTGTCGTTGATCGCCGAGAGTTCCATGCCGAGAAGCTCGACGGCCTGGCTCGTGCCGGACGACGGCGAAGCGCTCGCCATGGCGGTTTCGGCTTTCTCAAGCTCGCCGAGGGTGACCGTCACGTCCGTCGTCTTGCCGCTCCGCCAGAGTTCGACCGCGACTTCGGAACCGACCTTGGATTCAGCCACCAGACGGGACAGTTCGCGCGGTTCGCTGACTTTCTCGCCGTTGAACTTCAGGATCACGTCACCAGCCTTGATACCCGACTTGAAGGCGGGGCCATCTTCGGGGACACCGGCCACGAGAACGCCGTCGGTGCTCTTGAGGTCAAGCCCTTCGGCGATTTCCTCGGTCACCGGCTGGATGACGACGCCAAGCCAGCCGCGGCTCGTCTTGCCGAACTCGATCAGCTGCTCAACAACCGGCATTGCCAGCTCGGAGGGAACCGAGAAGCCGATGCCGATGCTGCCGCCGGACTGCGAGAAGATCGCCGTGTTGATGCCGATCACCTCGCCATCCATATTGAACAGCGGACCACCGGAGTTGCCCTTGTTGATGGAGGCGTCCGTCTGGATATAGTCGTCATAGGGACCGGAGCGGATATCGCGTCCCCGGGCCGAGATGATACCGGCGGTCACCGTGCCGCCCAGGCCATAGGGATTACCGATCGCCAGCACCCAGTCGCCAACGCGGGACTTGTCGCTATCGCCCCAGCTGACGTCGGTCAGCGGATGCGCTTTCGGATCGATCTTGAGAACCGCGATATCGGTCTTCGGATCCTTGCCGACCAGGGTCGCCGGAACCTTCTCACCATCCTGGAAGATCACCTTGATCTCGTCGGCGCCGTCGATCACGTGGTTATTGGTGATGACATAGCCGTCCTTCGCATTGATCACGAAGCCGGACCCGAGCGAGGTCGCCTTGCGCTCCCGCTCCTCGCCGTTCTTGTCGCGATTGCCGAATTCCTTGAAGAAATCCTCGAACGGATGACCTTCCGGTAGTTTCGGGAAGGCGCCGCTTGGCCCCTTGACGGTCTGTGTCGTCGAGATATTGACGACCGCCGGCGAGAGTTTCTCGACGAGGTCGGCAAAGCTGTCGGGGACGCCACGCGCCTTCGCGTTGAAGGCGAAAACGGTCATGACGGCGAACACCGTCAAGGTCGTAACGATCATGGCGCCGTACTTACGTGCGCCCGGCGTGCGTTCCGCCGCCACCCGGACGTCATTCTCCGCCGATTTTGGCAGTGCTGAGTATCGGTTATACAAGCTCATCTTCCTTCTATAATTCGATTCTCTGCCGGGGTCCAAAGATCGCAAGCAGAGGATCAACTGACAATATTAACCCCTCTTTTCCCTAACCTCCGGCGGGGCCGGCGGCTGCATTTCGCCGTATGTACCTAGAAATCAATTAAGGCAGAAATGTGCAAAACGAACCCGTTTTTCAAGAAATGTCGGTTAAATTAAAAATTCCTGCAATTTCAACAGCCATGAGCCCATTATCCCCGGATCACCCAGACCAGAATAACGCCGATCACCGCCGCCGCCAGGCCGAATATGCGCAAAATATGGCTGGGCGTCCCCATCGCCGTCACCATCATCCGCTTCATGCCGTCGGGAAACAGGGCATAGAGCGCGCCTTCAAAAAACAGCACCAACGCCGCCGCCAGCAAAATATCCGTTACCACGCGTCCCGCCTCTTGTAAAAAACGGCCCGCAGTCAGATACGGGCCGTTTTCATACTGTTACCTATTTGTCTTCTTCAGAAGTGACATTCTGTCGATCGAAGTACTTGAAAAACTGCGAAGTCGGCGACAGCACCATGGTTGTGTCCGTGTCCGCCATCGACCCGCGATAGGCCTGCATGGAGCGATAGAAGGCGAAGAAATCCTCGTCCTTGCCGAACGCCTCAGCGAAGATACGGTTTTTCTCACCGTCGCCCTCACCGCGCAGGATTTCCGAATCCTTCCGGGCATTGGCGATCAGGACCGTGCGTTCCTTGTCCGCATTGGCCGTGATCCGCTGGGCGATTTCCGCACCCGTTGCCCGGATTTCCTTGGCTTCCTGCTCACGCTGGGACCGCATCCGGTCAAAGACCTTCTCGCTGTTTTCCTTCGGCAGGTCGGCCCGGACGATCCGCACATCGATCACGTCAATGCCGGAGGCCTTGGCTTCCGTATTCACCTGTTCGCGGATCTGGTTCATCAGGTTGGACCGCTCGCCCGAAACGATATTGTTCAGGGACTGGCGACCGAGGTTCTGCCGAAGCTGCGAGTTCAGGATCGTTTCCAGACGCGCATAGGCGATCTGGATATTGCCATAGGACTGGTAATACTGCAGCGGGTTGGCGATACGGAACCGGGCGAAACTGTCCACCATCAGGCGCTTCTGGTCCCGTGTCACGACTTCTTCACGCTGTGTGCTGACGGACAGGACACGCTTGTCCACATAGACAACATCCTGCACGAAGGGGAGCTTGAAGTTAAGCCCCGGTTCCTGGATGACCCGTTGCGGCTTACCAAACTGCATGACGATCGCCTGCTCCGTCTGGTAAACGGTAAAGAGCGCACTGGACGCCACCACACCGAGCGCCACCAGCAAAATGGCGATAACTGTCAAAAATGTCTTATTCATTTCTTGGTCGCCCCTTTCTGCAGTTCATTGAGCGGCAGGTAGGGAACAACGCCTTGCGCGCCGTCCTTACCAATATCAATGATCATTTTCTGCTTACCTGTGAACACTTCCTGCAGCGTCTCAAGATAGATACGCTGACGCGTCACATAGGGCGCCTTGGCATATTCGTTATAGATGGAGATAAAGCGCGCCGCCTCACCTTCGGCTTCGGCAATCACACGCTGCTTATAACCTTCGGCTTCCTGGCGGATCATTTCCGCCTGGCCACGGGCCCGCGGGATGATGTCGTTGGCATAGGCCAGCGCTTCGTTCTGCGCCCGCTCCTTGTCGGCCTCGGCGGCCTGCACATCGCGGAACGCGGCGATCACCTGGCTCGGTGGTTCCGCATTTTTAAGCTGTACCTGCAGAATGGAAACGCCCGCGCCATATTCGTCGAGCACTTCCTGAAGCCGTTTCAACACTTCCGTCTCGACCAGCAGTCGGCCTTCGGTAATGGCTGCCGTCAGGTCCGTACGCCCGATCACCTCACGCATGGCGCTTTCGCCCACGGCCTTGATGGTGAGTTCCGGCTGATCAACGTTAAAGAGGAACTTGCCGGCATCGGCGATCCGCCAGAGAACCGTAAAACCGACATCGACGATATTCTCGTCGCCGGTCAGCATCAGGCTTTCCGCCTCAACCGGAGTTGAACCGCCGCCGCGCGTCGGGCGGAAGCCGATCTCGACACTGTTGACCTTCGTTACCTCAGGCGTCAGCACCGTCTCAATCGGATAGGGCAGATGATAGTTCAGGCCGGGCTGGGTGGTTTCCGACCATTTGCCGAAGCGAAGAACAACGCCCTGCTCCGTGGTCTCAACCTTGTAAAAGCCGCTGATCAGCCAGGCGCAGAGAATTACCAGCAACAGGATGATGATGCCGATCTTGCCGCCACCGCCCCCCGGGATGATATCTTTCAGCCGGTCCTGGCCCTTCTTGATGATGTCTTCCAGATTGGGGGGTTGTTGGCCGCTTGGCCCCTGCCCCCAAGGTCCGCGATTGCCACCGCCGCCTTGCCAGCCTCCGTCATTACCACCCTGATTGTTCCAAGGCATATGGTCGCCTCTCCTTTATTTCTGCGCAGATTTTGCGCGTTTGCTAACTTTGCGTAGTCGCGTTATATGACACCCTGCAACTTTCTGCAACGGAACACGGAGAGAGAAACGCTTTATTTCTCTCAATCCGCATTCGTGCAGATTTTTAATCTATGCCTACCATTTTGTGTCCGAAGCGGAGTTTTCAAGCATGTCAGCGATAAATGAGCAAACTGTCCTCAATTGCCTCGATCAGGTGATCGATCCGAAATCGGGCAAGAGCGCGGTGGCGCTCGGGTTGATCGCCGGTCTGGTGATCAAGGACGGCAATGTCGGTTTCGCGCTGGAAATCAACCCCAAGGAGGCGAACGAGATGGAACTTCTTCGCAAGAAATGCGAAGACGCCGTCTTTGCGCTGCCCGGCGTGAAATCGGTGAGCGCCGTCCTCACCGCTGAGCAGGCGGCCGCCGCGCCGTCCCGGCCGCAAACGCCGCCCCAGCAACAACCGGCGCAGAAACCGGAAGTGCCGGGCGTTGCCGCGATTGTCGCAGTCGCAAGCGGCAAGGGCGGCGTCGGCAAATCGACCTGCGCCGTCAATCTCGCGCTCGGCCTTGCCGCCCTCGGCCTCAAGGTCGGGATGCTGGATGCGGATGTCTATGGCCCGTCGCTCCCGCGCATGCTCGGCCTCAAGGGCAAGCCGCAGTCAAAGGACGGCAAGAAGCTGATCCCGATGGAGAAATGGGGCCTCAAGGTCATGTCCATGGGTTTCCTGGTGGAGGAGGACACGCCGATGATCTGGCGCGGCCCGATGATCATGAGCGCGCTGCAGCAGATGGTCTTCGATGTGGACTGGGGCGCGCTCGACGTGCTCATCGTCGACATGCCACCCGGCACCGGGGATGCGCAGTTGACGCTGGCCCAGAAAGTGCCGCTCGCCGGCGCGGTGATCGTCTCCACCCCGCAGGACATCGCGTTAATTGACGCCCGTAAAGGTCTGAATATGTTTCGAAAAGTCGATGTGCCGGTCTTTGGCATTATCGAGAATATGAGCTATTTCCTCTGCCCGTCCTGCGGCGAGCGGTCGGATATCTTCGGCCATGGCGGCGCCCATGAAACGGCGAAGGAACTCGGCGTCGATTTCCTGGGCGAAGTGCCGCTGCATATGGATATCCGCAAAACCTCCGACGCCGGCACGCCCATCACGGCGACGGAGCCCGACAGCGCCCACGCCAAAATCTACCGCGATCTGGCGGCAAAGGTGCAGGAAAAGATCGAACAGAGCCTTGCCACCGCCTCAGGCCCGAAAATCGTCATTGAATAACGAAAAAGCCCGGATCGCTCCGGGCTTTTTATTTTACGCTTCCGAGACGCGCTGGAGGCCGAGGGCGGCCTGCGCGGCGGCCAATCTCGCGATCGGCACGCGGTAGGGTGAGCAGGAGACATAGTCGAGGCCGACCCGCTCGCAGAAATCGATACTCGCCGGGTCGCCGCCATGCTCGCCGCAGATCCCGAGCTTGATATCCTCGCGGGTTTCGCGGCCGCGATCGGCGGCAATCTGCACCAGCTCGCCCACCCCTTCCTGATCGAGAGAGACGAAGGGATCGGTTTCATAGATGCCCTGGTTCACGTAATCCTCAAGGAACGAACCGCTATCATCGCGGCTGATGCCATAGGTCGTCTGGGTCAGGTCATTGGTGCCGAAGGAGAAGAACTCCGCCTCCCGCGCGATATCGCCGGCCCGGAGCGCGGCGCGCGGCAGCTCGATCATCGTGCCGATGAGATACTCGATCTCCTTGCCGGTCTCATCATGGATCGCATCGGCGACCGCCTTGATCTTGCCTTTCAGGATTTCGAGCTCCCGCCGGGTCGCGACCAGCGGGATCATGATTTCGGGGATCACGGTCTCGCCGAGCTCCTTGCTGACCTCGGCTGCGGCCTCCAGGATCGCGCGGGCCTGCATCTCGTAGATTTCCGGGAAGGAAATGCCGAGACGGCAGCCGCGATGGCCGAGCATCGGGTTGAACTCATGCAGTTGCAGCGCCCGGTGACGGAGTTTTCCCGGATCGGCGCCAAGGGCCTCGGCAAGCTCGTCGATCTCCTCGTCGGTTTTCGGCAGGAACTCATGGAGCGGCGGATCGAGCAGGCGGATCGTGACGGGCAGCCCGGCCATGATGCGGAACAGCTCGACAAAGTCGCTGCGCTGATAGGGCAGCAATTTCGCGAGCGCCGCGCGCCGCTCTTCCGTCGTTTCGGCCAGGATCATCTGACGGACGGAGACAATCCGCTCCGCATCGAAGAACATATGCTCTGTGCGGCAGAGGCCGACACCTTCGGCGCCGAATTTCCGCGCGGTTTCCGCATCCAGCGGCGTTTCCGCATTGGCGCGCACCTTCATGCGGCGGATTTCATCGGCCCAGGACATCAGCTCGCCAAATTCGCCGGAAAGTTCCGGCATGATCATGTCGACCGCGCCCAGCATGACCTCGCCGCTGCCGCCGTCGATGGTGACGATATCGCCCTTGTTATAGGTCTCGCCGAGCACGCTCAGGGTCTCGTTCTTGTAATCGATATTGAGCGCGCCGGCGCCGGAGACGCAGGCCCGGCCCATACCGCGCGCAACAACGGCCGCGTGGCTGGTCATGCCGCCGCGGCTGGTGAGAATGCCCTTCGCCGCATGCATGCCGTGAATATCCTCAGGGCTCGTCTCGATCCGGACAAGGATGACCGATTTCCCCTCGCCTGCCAGGGCTTCGGCCTCGTCACTGTTGAAGACGATCTGACCGGAGGCGGCGCCGGGGCTGGCCGGCAGTCCGCGGGCGATAACCTCCCGCTCCGCCGCGGGATCAAGGGTCGGGTGGAGAAGTTGGTCGAGGGAAGCCGGGTCGATGCGTTTCACCGCCTCGTTCTTGTCGATCAGCCCTTCGTTCACCATGTCGATGGCGATCTTGAGCGCGGCCTTCGCCGTGCGCTTACCGGACCGGGTCTGCAGCATCCAGAGCTTGCCCTGCTGGACGGTAAATTCGATATCCTGCATGTCGCGGTAATGGGCTTCCAGCTTCTTGTACACCTCGACGAGCTGGGCGAAGACGTCGGGGAAGATTTCCTCCATCGACGGCATTTCTGAGCCCGCATCGAGCCGCGCCTGTTTGGTCAGGTTCTGCGGCGTGCGGATACCGGCAACCACGTCCTCCCCTTGCGCATTCACCAGGAATTCGCCGTAGAAAATCTTTTGCCCGGTGGACGGATCGCGGGTGAAGGCAACGCCGGTCGCGCTGTCATCGCCCATATTGCCGAACACCATGGCCTGCACATTGACCGCCGTGCCCCAGCTGGCCGGGATGTCATGCAGGCGGCGATAGGTGATGGCGCGCTGGTTCGTCCAGGAACTGAACACCGCGCCGATGGCACCCCAGAGCTGGTCCTGCACATCCTGCGGGAAGGGCCGGCCGAGCTCCTCCTCGACCTTCGCCTTATATTGCCCGACGAGGCGTTCCCAGTCTTCCGCCACCAGATCGGTATCGAGATGATAGCCGTTTTCCTCTTTCAGGATTTCCAGCAGTTCCTCGAAATGATAATGCTCGACGCCGAGCACCACGTCGGAATACATCTGGATGAAGCGGCGGTAGCTGTCATAGGCGAAGCGCTTGTCGCCGCTTTGTGCTTCCAGCCCCTTCACCGTCTCGTCATTGAGGCCGAGGTTGAGGACGGTGTCCATCATGCCGGGCATCGAGGCCCGCGCGCCGGACCGGACCGAGACGAGAAGCGGCTTTTCGGGATTGCCGAAGCCGCCGCCGACAGAGTCTTCAATCTCGGCAATCGCCGCATCCACCTGACCGGCCAGCGTGTCCGGATAGGTTTCGTTATTCTCAAGATAGGCCGTGCAGACTTCCGTGGTGATGGTAAATCCGGACGGAACCGGCAGGCCGAGGTTGCTCATCTCCGCCAGGTTCGCGCCCTTGCCGCCAAGCAGGTTGCGCATATCCGCCGTGCCGTCTGCCTTGCCATCGCCAAAAGAATATACCCACTTCGTCATCTCGATATCGCCCTTCTGATGTTAATGCTCTCGTCTTACTGAGTTCGTCACATGCACATACGCTTAAAAAGTAAAGATTAGCCTTCGATTTTCGATAAATCCGCCAATTGATCCAAAAGGTTGCGGATGGTGGAGAGAAGCCGGAGCCGGTTCGCCCGGAGCGCGGCATCCTCCGCATTCACGGTGACCTTGTCAAAGAAGGCATCGACCGGCTTCCTGAGCCGCGCCGCGGCCGCCCCCGCCGCTTCGAACTCGTCCATGTCGATCGCGGCAGTGACAAGGCCCGAGACTTCCTTGATCCGCTTGTCGAGCGCCAGTTCCTCCGCGTCGGCAAGCAGGGCTTCATCCACCGGCGCATCATAGGTAACGCCGTCCTTCTTCTCCTCGATCCGGAGGATATTGGCCGCGCGGCGGTAGGCGATGAGCAAATTCGCCCCATCCTCGGAGTCAAGGAAGCTGGAGAGCGCCTCAACCCGCGCCATCAGACGGAGCAGATCATCTTCGCCAAGCGCAAAGGCCGCGGTGATATAATCGTGGCGGACATTCTGTTCTTTCAGATGGACTTTCAGCCGGTCGGCAAAGAAGGCGAGCAGCTCAGCCTCATCAAGCGTCTCAGGAACGTCGTGTAACTCGCCGGATTTGCGAAATATATCGAGGAGCGGAAGGCGCAGCCTGTTTTCCAGAACCAGCCGGATGACACCCAGCGCGGCGCGCCGGAGGGCGTAAGGATCCTTCGATCCGGTCGGTTTTTCGTCGATGGCGAAAAAGCCGGTGAGCGTATCGATCTTGTCGGCCAGCGCCACGATGACGCTGGCGGGTTCCGACGGGCAGCTATCGTTCGGGCCCAAGGGCGAATAATGTTCCTCAATCGCCGTCGCGACGGCCGCGCTCTCGCCGTCATGCGCCGCATAATAGCGGCCCATCAATCCTTGCAGATCGGCAAACTCCCCGACCATTTCCGTTGTCAGGTCGGCTTTCGCGAGCAGCGCGGCGCGCGCCGCGGCCTCGGCATCGGAATTCGGCACAAAGGGCGCAATCTCGGCGGTGAGTTTGATGATGCGTTCCACCTTCTCCCGCACAGTGCCAAGCTTCGCATGAAAGATGATTTTTTCAAGATCAGGAACGCGGCTTTCCAGGCTCTTCTCCCGGTCCTTGTCCCAGAAGAATTTCGCATCCGACAGGCGCGCGCTCAGCACCCGCTCGTTCCCGGCGGTGATTTCCCTGCCGCCATCTTCCGCGCGGAGGTTGGCGACCACGATAAAGCGCGGGGCCATCCTGCCGTCACTTCCTGCCAAGGAAAAATATTTCTGATGGCTGCGCATGGCGGAGATCAGGGCCTCCTGCGGCACCTCAAGGAAGCTTGTATCAATCGAGCCGATCAGGCTTTCCGGCCATTCGACAAGGCCGGCAACCTCGGAGAGCAGCTCCGGATCCTCGATCAGCGTCAGCCCTTCCGCCGCGGCGAGGCGGGCGGCATCCTTGGCAATGATCTTCTCGCGATCCGTCGCATCGAGCACCACATAGGCGGATTTGAGCCGCGCCTGGTAATCGGCAAAATCCTTCACCGTGATCGCCTCCGGCGCCATGAAGCGATGGCCGAAGGTCTGGTTGTTGGCGGTCAGATGCTCCCATGCAAGCGGCACCGTCTTCCCATCGAACAGGCAGAGGATGTTATGCAGCGGCCGCACCCAGCGCGCCGAATAGGCGCCCCAACGCATCGGTTTGGGCCAGGGCACGGCGGAGATGGCGGTGTTCAAAAGCCCCGGCAGCACGTCCATCGTCGGGCGGCCCTTGTTCTCGATCACAGCGTAATAGAAGCTGCCCTTCTCGGTTTCCCGCTCCTCCAGCTGGTCGCGGGTAAGCCCGGCGGATTTCATGAAGCCCTCGACCGCCTTGTCCGGCGCGCCGACGCGGGGGCCGCGCTTCTCCTCGAAGGTATCGAGTTGGGCGGCGGGCAGGCCGTCCACAACAACGGTAAGCCGCCGCGCGGTTGCGAAGCCACGGATGTCGTCGCAGTCCAGCCCCGCCTCTTTCAGGCCGGCGCTGATAAGGCGGGCGAGATCGTCCGCCGCCTTGTTCTGCATGCGCGCAGGGATTTCCTCGGAGAAGAGCTCCAGCAGCAGTTCCGCCATTTACGCCTCCTCCTTCAGGTGCCCGCGGCCCTTGAGCCATTGGGTTGCGCAGCCCTTCGCGAGCGCCCGCACGCGGGCGATATAGGCGGCGCGCTCGGTCACGCTGATAACGCCGCGCGCGTCCAGAAGATTGAACAGATGGCTCGCCTTCATGCATTGGTCATAGGCCGGCAGCGCAAGCCCCTCGGCCAGAATTTCCTGACACTGGATTTCCGCATCCTCGAAATGACGGAGCAGGATATCGACATTCGAATGTTCGAAATTATAGGCGGAGAATTCCTTCTCGTTCTGCAGGAAGACGTCGCCATAGGTAACGCCCGCGTCATTCCACTTAAGATCGAACATGCGATCGACGCCCTGGACATACATGGCAAGCCGCTCAAGCCCGTAGGTGAGCTCGCCGGAGACGGGGCTGCATTCAAACCCGCCGACCTGCTGGAAGAAAGTGAACTGGCTTACCTCCATCCCGTCGCACCAGACTTCCCAGCCGAGCCCCCAGGCACCGAGGGTCGGGCTTTCCCAGTCATCCTCGACGAAGCGGATGTCGTGGTTTTTCGGATCGATCCCGAGGGCATAGATGCTTTCCAGATAGAGTTCCTGGATATTGTCCGGGGAGGGTTTCAGAAGGACCTGGAACTGATAGTAATGCTGCGTGCGGTTCGGATTTTCGCCATAGCGCCCGTCGGTTGGACGGCGGGACGGCTGAACATAGGCCGCATTCCAGGGCTCTGGACCAAGCGCGCGGAGCGTCGTCGCCGGATGAAAAGTCCCCGCGCCCACCTCCATATCGTAGGGTTGCAGGATCACGCAGCCCTTCGACGACCAGAAATGTTGTAAGGTCAGGATCAGGTCCTGAAAAGAGTTGGACGGCGCGGAGGCCAGATTACCCGCCATAACTACAGACCACACTGCTTTGAGAGAATTTGCGGTGCAACATAAAGCCCTGCACCGAAAGGGTCAACCGGGCTCTCGAGGTTTCGCCTATTTATCCTTGCAGCGATGCCCGTCGAGGTCGGCAACGAAGGCGCCGCAGTCCGGACATTCCTCAAGATCGAGCATCTTGTCGCCAGAGCGTCCCTTAATATTCCCGTTCTTACGGGCTTTATCGAGGCTGGGCGCGATGGTGCTGCGATAGAAGCGATGGGCAAAGAAAACCCCGATCAGCACCAGAATGATGAGAATGATCTTGACCGGTGACAGCATGCGTTATCTCCCCTCGTCGCGGCGGTGGCGAATCACAGGCCGAACCGGCCCCAGAGGGACCGGTTGCGGATGGCCGCCACAAGCGCATCCACCGCGTCCGCGCCGATGATCTGCTGACCGAGGCCGAGTTTGCGCGCCAGGAATCCCTGCCGACCCTCGATCCGCTTGAATTTGACCTTCTCGCCATATTTTTCACGGCAGAAGGACCGGATGTCGGCGATGCCATCGACAAGGCCGAGATCGACCGCCTTCTCGCCGATCCAGACATCGCCCGAAAACAGCTCCTTGTCCTTGCGTTTCTTGAGCCGTTCGCCGCGCCGGGTCTTCACCAGTTCCTTGAAATTTTCATGGATGTCGCCCTGGATTTTCTTCAGCCAGACGATATCCTCGTCCTTTTCCGGGCTGAAGGGGTCGAGCTTCACCTTGTTCTCCCCCGCCGCATAGAGCCGCCGGTCGACACCGACCTTCTCAAGCAGCCCCGGAAAGCCGAAGCCCGCCGAAACGACGCCGATGGAGCCAACCACCGAGTTCCGGTTGATATAGATTTCATCGGCGCAGAGGCCGAGCCAATAGCCGCCAGAGGCCATCACATCTTCCGCGAAGGCATAGACGGAAATGCCCTTCTCGTCGGCGAGCTGGCGGATGCGATCGAAGATGAGCGAGGACTGCACCGGCGAGCCGCCCGGCGAATTGACGGCGAGCGCCACCGCCGAGAGATTCTTCGTCTCGAACGCCTCCTCGATCTGCTCCGCTAGGCTGGCGAGATTGAGATGCTCCCCGCGCAGCTTGTTGCCGCCCGGCGCGATCACGCCGTAAAGCGGCAGCACGGCGACCACAGGCGCCTTGTCGAGGAACCGCTTGAGCGGCGTTTTCTTGAGGAAGTCCATTATTTTCATGGCCGTTAAGGTAAGGATTTACTTGCGCTGTACAAGTCTTTTCATCACAGGACATCCCTAAGCGCCGCGCCGCGGCGAGAGATGGCGTCGGCGGCGGCCGTCGGTTTGCCGCCCGTCTCGTGCAGGACGAGCCCGGCGGTAAGCTCCAGCGGCCCCTTGTCGCCCTTCAGTCCGGTAACGATAACGCGTTTTGCTGGCATCCCTGTCTCGGGCCAGAGCGGAATGACCCTGAGCCGTCCGCAGCCGGCGCCAAGGCCCGCCAGAATCTCGCCGAGCCGCTCGGCCCGGTGGATGACGGTGACCGTGCCCCGGCTTTTCGCCCGCGCCACCGCGAATTTGAGCCAGTCGGCAAGGCTGACATGCCCCTCGACGCGGGCCAGCGTCCGCCCTTCCGTCTTCGCCTCACGCGCGCGGCCCCGCCCAAAGAAGGGCGGATTGGTGATCACATGATCGAACCCGGCCTCGAGAAAGGACTTGCCCATTGGGCCCGCGACGCCCCGGAAGGATTGACGCGCGCCGATATCGGCGGCGATGATATGGCTGCGTCCGGCAAAATCATTATTGGCCGCATTGAGCCGGGCGAGTTCTGCAAGATCGTCCTGCAGCTCGATCCCCCAAAGCTCTATTCCTGCGAGCCGGTAAAGCGCGCAGAGCCCCGCCGTGCCGACGCCCGCGCCGATATCGAGCAGCGACTCGCCCGCCTTCGCCTCGACGGCCGAGGCCAGCAGCACCGCGTCGGAACCGGCGCGAAAGCCGTCGCGCGGCTGCAGGATACTGAGCGCCCCGCCAAGGAACAGATCCCGCGTCAGCCCCTCCCCGGCAGTTTCGGGCAGGTTCCGTTTCTCAATCGACGTCATGCGGGCGTCTCTCCCTCCCCGATATCGTCGAGGATATCTTTGGCGCGCTCAAGATCCTCCTCCAGCACCATGATCCGCCGCTGGATCGCGCCGATGCTGCCTTCCAGAATGGACGTATGTTCATCGAGCAGGATCGCATCGATCCGCTCCTCTTCCAGCACGCTCATCAGATAGGACAGCAGTACCGGGTCATTGCTCCGTATCAGTTCCTTCACATATCCCCCAAACCGCCGTATCAGGACCAGAATTGCCAATATACCGCGCTTACTTGACCCTTCGCAATCTTAAGCTATGCTCTTTGGAAGACAAGTCCGCCGAATGAGGAAAAATTGGCTATTATCGTAAATCTGGACGCGCGAAAAGATCGCGAGACGAAGGCGTCGATCGCCCGCCTGCTGGCAATCGTGGAACAGGATCTCGCCGACACGAACGACATCATTCTTAAGCGCATGCATAGCGAGGTCGAGCTGATCCCGACCCTGGCGCGCCACCTGATCGCCGCGGGCGGCAAGCGGCTGCGCCCGGTTCTCACCCTCGGGTCCGCGAAACTCTGCGGCTATGAGGGGGATCGGGCGAAGAAGCTCGCGGCCTGTGTCGAGTTCATCCATACCGCGACGCTGCTGCATGACGATGTGGTGGACGAGAGCAACCTGCGCCGCGGCAACGAGACGGCGAATGTGCTCTGGGGCAACCAGGCAAGCGTGCTGGTCGGCGATTTCCTGTTCAGCCGCTCCTTCCAGCTGATGGTCGAGGACGGCTCGCTCGAAGTGCTGTCGATTCTCTCCAACGCCTCCGCCGTCATCGCCGAGGGCGAGGTAATGCAGCTGATGAATGTTGGCGACACCAACACGACGGAGGACAGCTACCTTCAGGTCATCTCCTCCAAGACCGCCGCGCTCTTCGCCGCCGCCTGCGAGGTCGGGGCCGTGGTCGCCGGACGGCCGAAGGCGGAGGCCGAGGCGCTTGAAAGCTTTGGCCGCAATCTCGGCATCGCCTTCCAGCTTGTCGATGACGCGCTTGACTATTCCGCCGAGCAACTGGCCCTTGGCAAGGCCATTGGTGATGACTTCCGGGAGGGGAAAGTGACGCTCCCCATCCTTCTCGCTTTCCGCCGTGGCAATACGGAGGAGCGGGCCTTCTGGAAGCGCGTGGTCGAAGATGGGGAGCAGACGGACAGCGATCTTGAAAAGGCGCTCGAAATCATCCGCCGCCACAACGCGCTTGAGGATACCATCGAGCGGGCGCGGCATTACGGGGCGATGGCGAAGGACGCCCTCGGCATCTTCGAGGAGAGCGAGATCAAGGCCGCGCTGCTGGAGGCTGTCGATTTCTCCATCGAGCGGGCATTCTAGAATTTTTTGAGGAAAATGGGCGGCGGCATCATTTCGCCCTTGCAGAAGCCGCCCAAACCTGATTATAACCCTCTTGCTTTTCGCCGGGCCCATCATTCCACGGGCACGGCACGGTCGGGGCGTGGCGCAGCCTGGTAGCGCACATCGTTCGGGACGATGGGGTCGGAGGTTCGAATCCTCTCGCCCCGACCATTCTTTCCAAGATATTGATTTTACGTCGTCCGAGATAGTTGCTAGTATACAAGTATCGCAGCCGGTGGATAAAATCGGAAGCTGTATCCTCATTTTATCCTGTTCGCTTGGCGCGCGGAGATAAAATATGCGGGAAACAGGGTATGAGCACGGATGACGTTGTTCGCAAACTGACCACCATCATGGCCGCCGACGTCGTCGGTTACTCTCGATTGATGTCGGAAGACGAAGAAAACACCCTCCGGACCTTTAGAAATTACCGCAAAATAATTGATGGGCTGATAGAGAAGCATCGTGGACGTATCTTCAATACGGCAGGCGATGCCGTCCTCGCCGAATTCGACAGCGCCGTTGAGTGTGTTCGCTGCGCCATTTCTATTCAAGAGGAACTGAGCACACGAAATGCGCAATTGCCCGACGACAAGCAGATCAAGCTACGCATCGGCATAAATGTTGGTGATGTGATGATAGAAGGCGAAGACCTTTTCGGCGACGGTGTCAATATCGCCGCCAGGCTGGAAGGTCTTGCCCAGCCGGGTAGTATCTGTATTTCGGCCAACACATTTGAACAGGTCAAAGACAAGCTTTCCATCGGATTTGAAGATCTCGGTCCACAGGAAGTGAAAAACATTGGGCATCCAGTTGGTGCGTTCCGCATTATGCCCGGCCCCGTTTCCATTGCGCCTGGCCGGAAAGCGCAGGGAAAACGGAAAATTTTGGGCCGGCGGACAATAGCCAGCCTAACTGCCGCGGCATTTCTTTTGATACTGTTCGCCGGTTTCATGGCTTGGCGAGAGGCTTCGACGCCGCCCGTATCACTATCGACGTTACCGGCCAATTTTTCGACAGACTCCCTCAAAGCGGAGCAAATAGGCGAGTTGATGCCCGGCTTCATCATTCAGGGAACGGCAAAGAAAACAGGAGGTCCTTTCACGATAAGGGTTTTGGCTGACGGCGTGGCTGAATTTGAAGTGGAACGGGTTGGCAGCATGGCCGGTACATTTTACCGTGAAACCGGGAAATGGTGGGTTGAAAATTACAAATACTGTATGCAATTTTCTCGGTTCGCCAATGGCCAACAGCTTTGCCCCAGACTGGTTCGTGAGGACGATCGGCTGAGTTTAACCCACCCCGATGGGGTACCAATCAAATGGACAATCCGCCGGGATCAGTAGCGCTGCGCAAACAACGTGCCGCCGACGAAGGACAAAAGATGTGAGGGCGCACATGTGGGAGGGCCGCCAATGAGATTGAGAAATTTCTGTCTAATGGTCTTTTGCGGATTCACCCTCTGCTTGATTGGAAGCGTCTCCGCGACCCCCGCAGAGGGGCCATCTGCCGAGAGAATGCTGGCCCGTATGGACTCGGACGGGGATGGGCGGATTGCGAAAGAAGAATGGTTAGGCCAGCCTCACGTCTTTCGCAATTTCGATCTCAACAAGGACGGTGTATTAACGCGTGATGAGATCGACATTTTCCTTGATCATCGACGGAAAAATTCGCCCTCCGGGCAAAGTGAAAATTCCCAAAAAATCGATTGGATCGATGTCCATGTGCATCCCGCCGCCGGGGCAAAGAATGCTGATTATAGTGGCGTCGTTCAGGATATCGCCAAGACAATTGACGAGTCGGCAATGGTCGGCGCGGTGCTTATGCCAACACCGCAAAACGCCGCGAGATGGCGCCTGGAGGATTTTCTGAATGAAGCAAAGAATTATTCGGGGCGCCTGGCATTCCTGGGAGGCGGCGGAACGCTTAATCCCATGATTCATGAAGAAGCCCGGGACGGGGTTGTTTCGTCTGAACTGGCGCAACGTTTCCGGCGGCGGGCGGAAGAGATACTTGCCCTCGGCGCGGTCGGATTTGGAGAGATCGCCGGATTGCACCTGTCGTTCTCTTTCGATCATCCCTTTGAGTCTGTGCCGGCCGACCATCCGCTTCTGTTGCTGCTTGCTGACATAGCGGCAGATCATGATGTCGTCATAGATTTCCATAATGAGTTGATAGTGAAAGACATAAAAACGCCGGACTGGCTCACCTCACCTGCCAACCCACCTTCCCTGATCAAAAACATCGACGGGCTTGAACGTCTTTTGGACCACAATATCAAAGCAAAAATAATTTGGGCTCATGCGGGTTCAGACAATATAGGGCATTGGACGGTAGACGTTTCCCGACGACTTCTGACGGCACATCCAAACCTATACATGAGCCTGCGCATGGGCGCCGGGCAAGGCGATGCCACGGCAAAAATGAACCATCCAATCGGCGCAGGAGGCATTCTTAGACCGGAATGGCGGCAGTTGCTGACAGATTTTCCAGACCGGTTTGTGATAGGAGGAGACCAGTTTTTTACCGCCCCGTTCAGTTCCGGCGCGGCTTCCCGCTATTCGGGTTACGCGGAGAAAATTCGCCGGAGAACGGATCATTTCCTGACCTTGTTACCCCCGCAGGTCGCGCGCAAGATTGGGTATGAGAACGCCATAGCGCTGTATAAGCTCAATAGATAGAGACAAGGCGCCCGGCAAGCAGGCGGAAATGTCCTAAGAATACAAGAATGAAAGACCGTATATTAGCATTATACGGCCGGGTTTGACTCAACTTGGCAGTCTCTCTAGTATAAAAACATCATATAACGAGGGGGACTACCGATGCGGAAATTAGTCACTGTCCTGTTAATGGTTCTGATGCTCTGGACGCCGGTCCGGATGGCCTCGGCAAGTGGGGATGGCGGCGGCATCGTCATCCTGAACACGGTGTCGGCCTTCACCAAGCCAACAACCTTTGTTACCATCGTTCTGTTGAGTTACGCCATCGTCGTCAACCTGTTCGGGCCGCAGATCCTGACGCTGCCGCCGGCGTTGAGGGCGCGCGCGATTCTGGCCCTGACGACCGAATTTACCGTTACCTTTTTCCAGTATGTCTTCGCCCACTCGATCCGCTATTTCCTCTTCGCCTTGACCTTCCCGCAGTTTTATTACGAGCGAAGCCCGTCGGCAAACCCCGCGACGCCGGAACAGGCACAGGAGGGCCTCTGGACGGCGTCAAATCCGGAGGTGAAGGCGAAAGCGGCCGCAGCGGCTGCGGAGAAGGAGAAACAGGATTTGATCAACAAGGCCGTGCAGGCCGCGCTCCGGGATCCGGAAGTGGCGAAGAATTACCTGGACTATGCTACGCCCGACGTGAAGGCAGCGGTCACCAAGGCCCTTGCCGACCGGCACCGTTTTTAGGGGGAACGAAAATGACTGAAATCGCAAAACCGATCCCCATCCACCGGCTTCTCGCTCTCGGCGCCGTCCTGCTGCCCCTGCTTCTTGGCGGCTGTCAGGAGGGCGTGAGCGAGAGCGTCACCAATATCTTCACCAACCCGTTCGGCTCCAGCGACGAGGAAGAGGAAGTCATCAATGCCGTCGCGCTGAACCCCGGAGAGGTTGCCTGGCATATCCAGTCGGCGGTGGCAGCGACGGTGCTCCGTCTCAAGGACGGGGAACCGGATGCCATCGATGAGGAGTTCGACATTGTCGGCAGCGCTGGCATTGCCACAGACGAGAATATCGATCTTTCCGGGTTCGGCGTCGAGAAGGTCCAGCTCAACGATTTTTTCCATCCGAAAGATATGCCCGCGATCAACCGGCTCGGCGCGAGCCTGGTGCTGGTCGATGCGACGGGCCGCCGCGTGGGCGTATCGTTTGTCGCCGATTATGAGCTCAAGGACGAAAAAGTGGTCCTGATGGGCCACCAATGGGGCTATATGCGCGCCGAATTCCCGGTCGCGGAAAGCTATATCGTCCCGATTGCGGCGATTGAGCAGATGACCGAGGCAGAGGTGCGCGACTACACGACCTTCCGCAGCCACATCCTGACGCATGCGGTGACCGCGGGCGATCCCAATGCGCCGCAGGATATGGCGGAATATTCCATCGTCACCTTCTTCATGGACCGCCTGCTGGACGGCGACAAGGTGCAGCTGCGCATCAGCGAGGTCAAGGATGGTCCGGAGGGCTTCTCCGACGACAGCCGCTATATCGTCCATGGCAACGGCTGGGTCACCGGCATTGTCCCCGGCAAATTCTCCCTCGCCCCCGACAAGGCCTTCTGGGTGAAAGCCGTGTTCATCCCGAAAAAGAAGGAGGACGGATTTTTCAGCGGGCTGCTGACGAGCGAAAAGGTGATCGGCCTCTATAACACCGCGAACCTGACGGACTCGCCAAGCTAGCGCCTGCTCTAACGTGCAGTGTCGGGGCGTGGCGCAGCCTGACAGCGCACATCGTTCGGGACGATGGGGTCGGAGGTTCGAATCCTCTCGCCCCAATCATTTTCTTTTAGTTTGAAATCTGTCACCTTCCGGCGAACAATTCCGCCGGGCAAGCCTACTTTTCCCGCATGCGAAGAAACGTCACTCAACAAGGCTACTAAATGTACCACCTTGCCCCTATTACCGGCGGGATAGAAGATAAGATAGTTTGATGGTTAGGGTGGGGTAGCGACACATTTCACTACTGCAGATTTTTAAAGTAGTTTCCTAAAGCGATTGAAACAGTGAGCAACATTGTTTTGATATTCAAGGAACATAATATTGCCAAAGCAGAATTGCAGTTCGAATAATCCAATATATTATGGTAATAGCGCCCATTGCCATAAGCATCGCTACCAACAAATATACCCATTTCGAAAATTGCTGTGCTGGAAGTACGGGGATTTCTCTTGAAAAACCCTCATCGTGTTTTACGTAAGAGTGCACATCGATATACGTTGTTGGAGGGTAATACAGATAAGTGATTGTTATTTGCTCTTTTGGCCTCAATTTTGGAAAAACTAATTCGGTACCCCCTTGTGAAAGTGGTGTTGGACTAAACAATGTATTCGGATAAACGCTATAGTTCGGCAACATGTGATGGCCAACCGAAACTCCTTGAGCGACCTTTCGTCCGATATTTCTAATTACAATTGAGTGAGTATTTACTTGAAAAACTGAGTCGGGCGTAGAGTTCTGGTCAGATTGCAAGCGAACAGCAGTTGGATGCAGAACATAATGAACCAACTTCGGTTGCGCTCTTATTAACCGATCAACTATTACTGCAACTACACCAGTGAAAAAAATTCCTGATACTTTTAGAAATAGCTCCAAATCCATCTCAACGACTCACTTACCCTCTCGTAAATTGAAACCTAAACTAGTTTATATTCTTAAATGCTGACGACAACCAGCCTTGAAATTTTATTGGATTTCCCAATTTTCCATGCACTAACTTTCGAAAAGCTGTTTTTTTGCTTCTCTGTTTCCCTCCCCCGCAACACTTGATGCCATGAAGTCCACGACGTAGTATCGGAGCCGGCGGGTACTGATCGCGCGCATTCTAGGCGGGAGGGAGAGATGGCGGGTCTAAAGGTTGGACCAATTCTGGGGGTGGAGGCGGAGACGGCCTATACGGTTATCTTCTCCACCGCGCCGGAGGTGCAGGCGGCGGAATGGATCGTTGATGGCACGCCCAAAGCCTGCAGGATCGTGGGCGAAACGCCCTCCTCCCGTGTCTGGCGGGGGGAGCGGACGATTGCGGCGCCAACCGGCAAGACCGGCAAGAAAGTCGAGTATCGGATCGAGATCGACGGCGCGACCGCGGACTGCGGAAACGGGCGGAGCAACTGGGAATTTTATGTGCCCGGCAAGGGGGAGAGGCCCAAATTCGCCTATGCGTCCTGCAACGGCTTTTCCTCCCTCGACCTCATGCACAAGACCGAAAAGCCCTATCTTCTCTGGCAGGAAATGGCCGAAAAACATCGTGACGGGGATAAGGCTCCCTTCTCCCTCCTCCTCCTCGGCGGAGACCAGCTCTATGCGGACAGTATCTGGACCGCCGTGCCCGAGCTGCAGGAATGGAACGCGCTTCCCCGCACCGAAAAGATCACCCGCGTCGCCAACACCACCATGCGACCGCAGATCGACAAATTCTATGACAAGCTTTACCAGAGCCGCTGGACCGACCCGCATATGAGCCTGATGCTCGCCTCCATTCCCTCTGTCATGATGTGGGACGATCACGATATTTTCGATGGCTGGGGCAGCTTCCCCGATGACCTTCTCGAATGCGAGGTGTTCCAGTATATCTTCACAACCGCAAAGAAATATTTCGAGATGTTCCAGATCCGCTCCCGCTTCAATGCGAGCCTGCTCGACAATCAGGCGGATCATTACGCCTTCGCCCTTAAATTCCGGGGATATAATGTCCTCGCGCTCGATAACCGGGCGGAGCGCACGCTGGAGCGGGTAATGAGCGAGGCGCAATGGGACAAGGTGATCGATTACTTGAAAAAGAAGACGGACGGCCATTTGCTGGTTCTCTCCGCCGTACCGGTCGTCTACCGCGATTTCTCCTTCACCGAGGGGGTGTTCGACGCCACCCCGTGGGAGGAGGAACTGACGGACGACCTTAAGGATCACTGGCGGTCGAAAAACCATCAGGGAGAGCGGGCAAGACTGATCCACCGGCTGCTGGATAACGTCGAAAAGCGCGATGGCGCCAATTCCCAGAAAGATCTCAAGACGGTGATCCTCTCGGGCGACGTGCATATCGGCTGCATCGGCGTCATCCATGACAGCAAACGGCACTGCAAGGTGCATCAGGTGGTCTCCTCGGGCATCGTCCATCCGGCGCCAAGCCGCCTGCAATGGATCGGCATCATGACGGTGACCAATGACGACACCGAATATCTCGACGAAAATCGGGATATCCGCATTTCCATGCTCACCCCCTTCGCCTCCGACCAGTATATCCGCCGCCGCAACTATGTGACGCTGCAGATGGGCACCGATGAGAAGCTCTGGGTGAACTGGGAAAGCGAAGGCAAGGACGACCCCTGCTATCCCATCCAGTAATTATTTCGGAGAAACTGCCCGTGATCACACATTTCGACCATGTCACCGTTGCCGTCCGCGACCTTCAGGCGGCGATCGACTTTTTCGCGCTCCTCGGCTTTGAGGAGGATAAACGGGTTGTCATCGCCGGCGAGCCCTTTGCCGGTTACATGGGCGTGCCGGATATCGAGGCCGATCACGTGACGCTCGCCATTCCGGGTGCCGCACCACGTTTCGAGGTGCAGGTGCTGCATTACCGCCATCCGGTGGCGGCGCAGATGCCGCAAAATGACGCGCGCCTCGACAAGCTTGGCTTCAATCATATCTGCTTTGCGGTGAAGGATGCGGCGGCAATGGTTCGTCATCTCAAATCCCACGGGGTCGAGGTCAGGAGCGAGCTCAAGGCCTTCCATAACCGCCGCCTGTTCTTCATCACCGGTCCGGAGAATATCACGGTCGAACTTGCGGAATGGAGCTAGAGCCTCGTCATTTCCGCCACCCATCGCCCCTGCCCCCGCAAGAAATTATGCGGAAATCGGCTTAAAAATTTAAAGAATATTTGATTTTCGGAAAATGCGCCCTATCGATAAATAGGGAACGCGAAAAGGCCGCTTAATTCGGCCTTGAAACCGTTTTGGCTATAACTTGAACGCGTTAATCATTAGGTTTACTGTTCATATTGGGTTGGCTGTCACCGGCGGAGGGCAGCGAACTGAAATAAGCGTCGTGAGGATATTAAATGAAATGGCGTAATGTCGCATCGGGCTCTTTCGATAACCTGCATTATGAGACGAAAGAAAGCGGCGGTGAATTGCTGCATGTTGTGACGCCGGGCGGCCTGCTCGACCGCGATGATCGCGCGCCCGTGTATGAGGAAACCCTCAACCTCAACAAAACCGAAAATTATTTCTGCATCCTCGACAACCGAACCGGCAGGGAGAGCCTGCTGTCGATTTCGGATATGTCGCATTTCGGCGACCTGCTGGTCAGCAAGGGCATCAAGCGGTTCTATTACGCCGTTGTCACCAGCGACCCCGCCTATGACAACATGATCAAGCTAATCAAGGCCATCGCCCTAACCAAGGATATCGAGATGGAGGCGATCGCGACCCCGGACTATGACGAGGCCGAGGAATTCGTCCTCGCGCATATGAGGAATTTCGTGAAACAGGCCTGACCGACGGAGCGTCAGCCGCCTCAAACAAATCGACACCGCCCCGGCGTCCTGCTGAAACAGACCTATTCTCTGGCCCGGTAGAAACGTCAATAATTCGGCCACGAGAAGCAGCCCTTCGCTTTCGGGACGGAATGCAGATCCGCAATATCCGCAGCGCTCACAATCGGATAGCAAACATTCTTAAGCTCCCTCACCTCACGAATAATCTTCACGATCGCCGGCGGATAGCGATCGGAGAGCGATCCCTTTAAATCCTCATCGTATTTATTGTTCAGCATTTTCGCGAGCAAAAAGGTTTTGAAAAACCGGCGCGGCATCGTCAGTCCGCTCGAATAATAGGACGCCAGCTTATCCGCCTCGGCATCCGCTTCCTTAAACCGCTGGAGATGAATGAGCGAGACGATTTTATATAAATGGCCGTACCATTGGTAATGGCCGGAATTTACAACATCGTCCGCCACCACCAATGCCTGTTCATAATCCCCCGCATATATCAGGGACGCCACATTTGCGGTTTTTACCGCGGCATCGGTACGACCCAGAGTCTGTATCCAGTAACCACCATAGAAGACAAAGACCAAAATTATTGCGACGGCACAGCCGATGATTTTTGAGCGCATTCTTTCGCGCTGCCGGGCGCGTAAGTCGCGCTGATCCGGCATATTGGCGGCACCCGTGAGATTTATTCGCTCGATACCCTCTTCATAATTCCCGGCAGGCACATTCTCTCTCCCCGGAGATTTTCTTCAATTATATATGTATTTACTACTTTGGCGGTATTCAATGATTTCCGTGTTCTCTCACGTCAGTGATCCTCCAAACATTCCTGTTGCCGCCATGGCGCTTATGGTTACAATTGCCGGAAAAATGCAGAAGGCAGGTTTATGGCGGTAACGGTTCCCTACAAGAGAGAGCTCGAGTTTGAATATGGCGTCTCGGACGAGCTGAGCCCGTTTGTCCGGCGGGTGATCGCCCGGAACCCGAGCGCCTTCACCTTTCACGGCACCGGCACCTATATCATCGGCAAGGGGGAAGTGGCTGTGATCGATCCCGGCCCGCTGGATGGCGCGCATGTCGGCGCACTGATGGCGGCGCTGAAGGGCGAGATGGTCACCCATATCCTGATCACCCATACCCACCGCGACCATTCCCCGGCCGCGGAGCCGCTCAAGCAGCTGACCGGTGCGAAAACCTACGGCTTCGGCCCGCATGGCGGGGGCAAGGCGGAGGCCGGGCTGGAAGAAGGCGGCGACATGGACTTCACGCCCGATATCAAGCTCGAGGATGGCGACGTCATCCTCGGAAACGGCTGGACCGTCGATGTGATCCATACGCCGGGGCATCTGTCGAACCATGTCTGTTTCGGCCTGCGCGAGGAGAAAACGCTCTTCACCGGCGATCACGTCATGGGCTGGTCCACCACCGTCGTCTCGCCGCCGGACGGGAATATGAGCGATTATATGCAGAGCCTCGAAAAGCTGCTGCAATTCGATTACGACACCTACTGGCCGACCCATGGCCCGGCGATAACGGAGACCAAACCCTTCGTCGAGGCGCTGATCGCCCACCGCCATGAGCGCATGGACCAGATCCGCAGCTGTTTGAGTTCCGGTCCGATGACCATCAAGGATATGGTCAAAAGGATGTATGTCGATGTCCCGGAGACCCTGCACCCGGCCGCCGCCCGCTCCGTCTTCGCCCATATCCTGCATATGGTCGAAAGCGGAGAGATTGACGCTGAGGGAGGCGCATCGGAAACGGCCGCATTTAAGCTGAAATAGCAACAGAACAGGGGGAACCATGCATTTCGGACGACGACTCATTACATTCGGCCTCATTGGCCTCAGTTTCGGTTTACTTGCCGCCTGCAGTTCGGTCCATTCTCCCCCCGGCACGGAAACGACCGTCATCCTCCTTCGCCATGCCGACCGCATTCCGTTCAAGAGCGATCTCAATGAAAAGGGTATCGCCCGGGCAAGGGCCCTGCCCGCCGCCGTTGCCGATCTTGACATCGACGTGATCTACAGCCCCGACAAGAAGCGCAATCTCGACACCGTCGCGCCGCTGATCGAGGAACGCGGGATCGAGCTTCGGGTGATTGAGGTGAGCAATGTCGCCAAACGGCTGGTCGAGGAAAACCCCGGCAAGACGGTGATGTGGGTCGGCAATACGGACAACCTGCAGACCATTTATGGCCAGCTGGGCGGGGACGGCCGCCAGCCGGACAAATATGGCGAGATCGCCATCATGCAGATTTACGAAGACGGCCCGCCGAAGATCGAGATGCGCTATTTCGGCCCGGAATAGGCTCCGCTAGTCCCGGAAATTCACATATTGCAGCGGCAGCTCCTGCTTGAGCCCCTTGCAAAACGCGATGGTCTCCTGCAGATCGTCGCGTTTTTTGCCGGTAACGCGGAGCTCGTCCCCCTGGATTGAGACCTGCACCTTGATCTTGGAGTTCTTGATCTCCTTCACCAGCTTCTTCGCCAGATCCTTGTCGATGCCCTGGCGGACGGTCACGACCTGCCGCACGCTTTGCCCGGCGGCTTTCTCCGGCGTCTTGTAGTCGAGGACGCCCGCATCGATCTTGCGGCGCGTGAGATGCGTCGCCAGCAGCTCATGCATCTGTTTCAGCTTGAGATCGTCATCGGCAAAGATGGTGATCGCGGTATCGGCCCGCTCGATCTTGCAATTGCTGCCCTTGAAGTCATAGCGGGTCTCGATCTCGCGGCGGATATTGTTCAGCGCGTTCTCCACCTCCGCCATGTCGGTCTTGGAGACAATATCGAATGAAGGCATGTTTTCTCTCCCTCTTCTGGTCCTTACGCGGATTGTTCTTTGGTCTTGAGGAACCGGATCTTCGGCCAGTCCTTTTCCGCCCGCTCCAGATGCCATGAATTGCGCGCGAGGAAGACCGGCGCATCATCATGATCTTCCGCGAGCGAGGCCTGGTTGGCGTCGGTGAATTTCTTCATCTCGCGCGCATCGTCGCATTCGACCCAGCGCGCCGTATAAAGCTCCGTTGCCTGAAAATTGACGGGGATATCATACTCGGTGCGGATGCGATCGGCCAGCACCTCGAATTGCAGGCCGCCGACGACGCCGACCACCCAGTCGGAACCCATGCGGGTCTTGAAGGTCCGCGCCGCGCCCTCCTCGGCGAGCTGGACCAGCGCCCGGCCCAGATGCTTGGCGCGCATCGGATCGACGGGGCGCACCTTCTGCAGCAGTTCCGGCGCGAAGCTCGGGATGCCGGTGAAGCGGATTTCCTCGCCCTCCGTCAGGGCATCGCCGATGCGCAGGTTGCCATGGTTCGGAATGCCGATGATATCGCCGGGCCAGGCCTCTTCGGCAAGCTCGCGGTCCTGCGCGAGGAACAGCACCGGGTTATGGATATTGAGGGTCTTCTCGCTGCGCACATGCTTCAGCTTGGCGCCGCGCTTGAAATGGCCGGAGACCAGCCGCATGAAGGCAATGCGGTCGCGATGCTTGGGGTCCATATTCGCCTGGATCTTGAAGATAAAGCCGCTGACCTTGTCTTCAAGCGGTGAGATATTGCGTCCCGCCGCCGGCGCGGCCCGCGGGCTCGGCGCCGCCTCGGTCAGGCCGTTGAGCAGGGTTTCCACACCGAAATTATTGATTGCGCTGCCGAAATAGACCGGAGTCATAGTGCCCTCGAGATAGGCCTGCAGATCGAATTCCGGGCAGAGGCCACGCGCCATCTCGACATCCTCGCGCAGTTTCTGCACCGCATCGGCCGGCAGCAGTTCGTCGAGCTTCGGATCATCGAGGCCGTTACAGGTGACCCCCTCGTCCATATGGTTGTCCTTGCCCTTCGCGACCAACACCAGCCGGTCGTTGAACAGGTCATAACAGCCGAGAAAATTCCGGCCCATGCCGATCGGCCAGCTTGCCGGCACGACGTCAAGCGCCAGCGTTTGCTCGATATCATCGAGGAGGTCGAACGGATCCAGCGCCTCGCGGTCGAACTTGTTGATGAAGGTGGTGATCGGCATATCGCGAAGGCGGCAGACCTCGAACAGTTTGCGGGTCTGGCTCTCGATACCCTTGGCACCGTCGAGCACCATGACGGCGCTGTCGACCGCGGTCAGCGTGCGGTAGGTATCCTCGCTGAAATCCTCATGGCCCGGGGTATCGAGCAGGTTGAAGGTCTTGTCGCGATAGTCGAACGTCATCACCGAGGAGGCGACCGAGATGCCCCTTTCGCGCTCCACCTTCATCCAGTCGGAGCGCGCGCGCCGCTGTTCGCCGCGTGTCTTCACCGCGCCGGCAAGCTGAATGGCGCCGCCGAACAGCAGCAGCTTCTCGGTCAGCGTCGTCTTGCCCGCATCCGGATGGGCGATAATCGCGAAGGTCCGCCGGTTGGCGACCCGTTCTTCCAGTATCGTCATGATATGTCCCGATCTCCCGCGCACGCGGCGCCGGAGGTTGAAAAAAAGAGCCGGCGGTCGGGAAATTTCCCATCGCGGGCTCGCGACTAGATAAGGCCTTTGGCGGAAAAAATCAATCCTTGCCTTCGCGAAGCGGCAGCTCCGGCCCGTCCTCCGGCTCGGCGACAAGGCCAAGCCAGCGCGCGGCGAGCGAGATGGTCCAGCCCTGCAGCAGGAGCGAGGAAACGACGACCACGAAGACGACGTCGAAAAAGCCCGTGCTGAGCGGGCCCGGGCTGATCACCGGGATGATGGCGAGGAAGATCGGCACGGCGCCGCGCAGCCCGACCCAGCCGATGAAAGCCTGCTGCCGCCAGCCGATGCCGAAGGGGGTCAGCGACAGGCTGGTCGCAAGGGGCCGGGCAATGAAGATCAGCACCGCCGCCACGCCAAGGCCGAGCGGAATATGGGCAAGCACATCCTTCGGCGTCACCAGCAGGCCAAGCATCAGGAAAAGGACAATCTGGCTGATCCAGGAAAGACCGTCATGGAACTGGCGGACCCGCTCTGTCTGATGGGTCATGCGATCGCGCAGGATCGCCCCGCAGATAAAGACGGCGAGAAAACCACTGCCGCCGCTTAAGGCCGTCAGATTGAACAACAGCAGGGCCGAGGCCATGGCGAAGGGCGCAAACAGGCTGACCGGCATCTTGACCTTGTTGATCAAGAAGGCGCTGACAAATCCTCCAATGACGCCGCCGATAACGCCGAGGCCGAGCTGGCGCGCGAGTTCCGGCAGGAAGGAAATCAGAGTTGGCAGGTCGACCGGCAGGTCGTTATCGACGATCGTCACCATGGTGATGGTCAAGAAGATCGCCATGGGATCGTTGATCCCCGCCTCCACCTTCAGGGTTTCGCCAAGATTGTCTTTCAGCTGGATATTGCGCTGTCGCAGCAGCAGGAAGGTCGCGGCCGCGTCCGTCGAGCCGATAACCGCGCCCAGAAGCAGCGCAATGCCGATTGGAAAGTCGAACAGGAAATGGATCAGCACCCCGACAATCACGCAGGTCGCGATCACGCCGACAACGGCCAGCGACATGGCCGGCGCTGCCGCTTTTTTGAAAATCTCGCGACTGGTGTCAAGACCACCGGAAAACAGGATCAGCGCCAGCGCGATGGAGCCGATATTATAGGCCATGTTAAAATCGCCGAACCGGACACCGCCGATGCCGTTCTCCCCCATCAGCAAGCCGATGCAGAGAAACAGCAGCAGGAATGGCGCACCGAGTCGGTCGGCGACAGGCGTAAGCAGGCAGCCGATCAGGAACAGAAACGAGACAAATACAAGAATTAACTCAAGCGACTCCATCGACAGCCTTCCAATACATTCTACCTAAGTGAGCAGCCTACAGAGAAAAGGCGCCGCCGTAAATCGGCGGCGCCCTCATCGTCATGATGTATTTGTTATTTTTGTCAGTCCTCGACGACTTTCAAGAGCAGCTTGCCGGTATTTTCGCCCTTGAACAGCTTGAGAAGGACCGAGGGGAAATTCTCGATCCCGGTCTCGATCTGGTTGCGGAGTTTGAGCTTGCCCTCGCGGTACCATGTCGCCAGGTCCTGAACGCCCTCGCCATAGCGGGTGACATAGTCGAAGACCACGAATCCCTCCATGCGCGCGTGATGGACCAGCAGATTGATATAGTTCTGCGGCCCGCGCATGGGCGTGGTGTTGTTATATTGCGAGATCGCCCCGCAAATGACGATGCGGGCATGGCGGTTGATGCGGGCCAGCGCGATATCGAGGATCTCACCACCGACATTGTCGAAATAGACGTCGACACCGGTCTTGAGCGGCTCCTTCAGGTCCTGCTTGAAACTGTCCGACTTGTAGTCGAGGCAGGCATCAAAGCCGAGCTCATCGACCACATAGGCGCATTTCTCCGCCCCTCCGGCGATGCCGACGGCGCGCGCGCCCTTGATCTTGGCGATCTGGCCGACAATAGAGCCCACCGCCCCGGCCGCGCCGGAGACGAGCACCGTATCGCCTTCCTTCACCGCGCCGACGTCAAGCAGGCCGAAATAGGCGGTCAGGCCCGGCATGCCGAGGCCGCCAAGATAATTTTCGATGGGCGCGAGGTTCGGATCGACCTTCGTCAGCTCCTTCGCGGCGGCCTTGCCATATTGCTGGATGCCGAGCATCCCGCTCACGAACTCGCCGACCTTTATGTCCGGGCTGTTGGAGGCAATCACCTCGCCGACCGTGCCGGCGCGCATCACCGCGCCGATCTTGACCGGCGGAATATAGGAGCGGCCCTCGTTCATCCAGCCGCGCATGGCCGGATCGAGGGAGGCATAGTGATTTTTCACCAGCACGTCGCCCGCGCCAATCTCCGGCACCGGCTCCGTCGTGAACTCCCAGTCGCTGTCCTTCGGTACCCCGACGGGCCGCGCCGCGAGACGATATTGCTTGTTGGTTAGAGACATGCTTTTTCCTGTCGTTTCCTGTTCTTATTCCTGCGCCCTTTTGAGATATACCAACCACCCGGGAATGCAAGGCGGAAGCAAGCAAAAAGCCGGGCAGATGCCCGGCTTTTCATCGCATTCCGTCGGCCATCTCACGCCGTTGGCAGTTTGTAGTCCTTGAAGTCCTCGCGGAGTTTGGTTTTGAGGAGCTTGCCGGTCGCTGTATGCGGGAGTTCGTCGACGAAGACCACATCGTCGGGAAGCTGCCATTTGGCGAGGGTGCCTTCCAGATGCTTGATCACATCTTCCTTGGTGACCGGATGGTCCTTTTCCTTCACCGCGATGACCAGCGGGCGTTCGTCCCACTTCGGATGCGGGATGGCGATCACGGCGGCCTCGACAATACCGGGGCAGCCGAGTGCCTCATTCTCGACATCGATGGAGGAGATCCATTCGCCGCCGGACTTGATCACATCCTTGGAGCGGTCGGTGATCTGCATATAGCCGTCGGGATCGATGGTGCCGACGTCGCCGGTTGCGAACCAGCCGTCCGCGTCCAGCACGTCCCCGCCCTCGCCTTTGAAGTAGCCGCTGGTGATCCAGGGGCCGCGGACCTTGATATCGCCGAAGGCGACGCCGTCCCGCGGCAGCTCCTTGCCGTCATCGCCGGTAATTTTCAGCTCGACGCCGTAAACGAGACGGCCCTGCTTTACGCGGACGTCGATTTTCTTTTTCTCCGGCAGGTCGGCATGTTTTTTCAAGAGGTTGCCGGTCGTGCCGATCGGGCTCGTCTCGGTCATGCCCCAGGCATGGACCACATCAACCCCATAGTCGTTGATGAAGGTCTCGATCATCGAGCGCGGCGCCGCCGAACCGCCGATCACCGTGCGGTTCATGGTTGAGAATTTGAGCTTGTTCTCCTTCACATAACCGAGCAGCATCATCCAGATGGTCGGAACCCCGGCGGAGACCGTGACATCTTCGGCTTCCATCAGTTCATAGACTGAGGCGCCGTCCATGGCCGCACCCGGCAGAACCATCTTGGCGCCGGCCATCGCCGCGGCGTAAGGAAGGCCCCAGGCATTGGCATGGAACATCGGCACCACGGCGAGAATGCTGTCGCGGTTGCAGATGCCAAGCCCGTCATTGGCGCAGACGCAGAAGCTGTGAAGCACGGTGGAACGGTTGGCATAGAGCACGCCCTTCGGGTTGCCTGTCGTGCCCGAGGTGTAGCAGAGCGAGGAAGCGGTCATCTCGTCGAACTGCGGCCATTCATAATCGCCATCCTCCGCCTCGACCAGCGTCTCGTAGCAAAGAACGTTATCGAGCGTCGTTTTCGGCATATGCGCCTCGTCCGTCATGATGACGAAGCCCTTGACGTTCTTGAGATGGTCCTTCAGCGCCTCCAGCAGCGGGACGAAGGTCAGGTCAACAAAGATATATTTGTCTTCCGCGTGATTGACGATATAGGCGATCTGCTCGGGGAACAGGCGCGGGTTGATAGTGTGGCAGACCGCGCCCATGCCAGAGACACCGAAGTAAATTTCCATATGGCGGTAACTGTTCCAGGCGAGCGTGCCGATGCGGTCGCCGAGCGTGACGCCGAGCTTGCCGAGTGCCTGCGCCAGCTTCTTCGAGCGTAGATTGAGGGTGCGGTAATTGGTGCGGTGAATAGGACCCTCGACGGTGCGCGAGACTATCTCTACGTCGCCGTGATTAAGTCCGGAATATTCGATGAGTGAAGAAATCAGCAGTGGCCGATCCTGAATAAGACCTAGCATTTTGTCTCCCATGCTTATTTTGATTGAGCTTTGCCGCAGCATAAAACCGCCCTCGCCCGAGGTAAAGGCCCTTTGAGATTCGGGCGATTTTGTCGCAGGCGGCCCTGCTTTACGTAAGGGAACTGCGGGATAGCGGGCCGTGGTCGTGGGTAATTTTGTCAAAATGCCATAATTTTTGTATCAATAGCGCAGAAAACAACGAATCACAGGTCTCCGGGAATGGCCATCGACCCCCTGATCCTCCTGCCCGCAGCGGCGCTCGCGGTGCTGATTGTGATCCTTCTGATCCGGCTGCTGGCCGGTCGGCGGGAAGCCTTGCTGACGGCCGAGAGCCTCGCGGACTTCCTCCGCCATCAGGAACCGGGCGAGAAAATCGTGAGTTCGGTCCTGAGCGAGGACAAGCGCCATGCCCTTGTGCGTTGGGAAAACGGCAAGGGGATCGGCCTCGTTCGCAGTTTCGGCAATAAACTGGTGCTGGAGATGCTGGGCCCGGACATGCTGGCGAAATGTGCCTGGCGAGAGGAAAAGAAAGTGCTCTATATTCCGCGTCAGGGCTTCGCTTTTCCGCCCGTGAATTTCGCCGCCCCCGACGCGGACCGCGCGACGCTTGAGGACTATCTGAACGGAGAGACTGATGCAGCTGCCTGATCCGGTTACCTTCGCCATACCAGCCTTCGTCCTGCTGATCATTATCGAGGCCGTCATCGGCCGCTATGCGCCGGCGAAATCAAACTACGAGACGCGCGACAGTGCCGCCTCCCTCCTGATGGGGCTCGGCAATTTCGCCATCGGGCTCGTGAATTTCGGGGTTGTCGGCGCGGTTTCGCTCTGGGTTTACCAGTATCGCCTGTTCGATATCGGCTATCAGTGGTGGGCCTTCGTCTTGATCCTGTTTGCGGAGGATTTCTGCTATTACTGGTTCCACCGCCTGAGCCATGAGCATCGCATCTGGTGGGCCGCGCATGTCAATCACCATTCATCGCAATATTACAATCTGTCGACCGCGCTGCGCCAGACCTGGACCGGCTCCTTTATCGGCACCTGGATCCCCTGGCTCCTGCTCTCGCTGATCGGCTTTCCGCTGGCGGTGATTGTCTTCCAGAAGGGGATCAGCCTGGTCTACCAGTTCTGGATCCATACCGAAGCCATCGACAGGATGTGGAAACCGGTTGAGGCGGTGATGAATACCCCCTCCCATCACCGGGTGCATCACGCCATCAATCCGCGCTATCTGGATGCCAATTATGCCGGCATCTTCATCATCTGGGACAGGCTGTTCGGAACCTTCGTGCCCGAGGATAAAGCCGAGCCCTGCCGCTATGGTATCGTCAAGCAGATCGCAAGCTTCAATCCCCTGATCATCGCCTTTCACGAATGGGCCGGGATTTTTTCCGATCTTCTCCATGCGAAGAGCCTGAAAGCGGCGTTCATGTATATCTTCGGACCGCCCGGCTGGAGCGAGGATGGCTCCCGCCTCACCTCCCGGATGATCAAGGAGCGCGAACAAGCCCGCCTTGCGGGTCAGACGGCGGAGGCGGCGGATTGACCCGCTTTACGGACCCGGATAAATCAGTAGACTGCGCGAAAATCAAGATTACGGACTTCCCGCCGACGCGAAAGGTTTCAGACGAATGTATATAGACGGAAAATGGGTCGCCGCCGACAGCGGCAAAAGCTTCGAGGTGACCAACCCGGCGACGGGCGACGTGATCAAGCATGTCGCCGATGGCGGGGCGGCAGAGGCCACCCGCGCGATCGAGGCGGCCGATGCTGCCTTTCGCGACTGGTCGAAAACCACCGCCTATCAGCGGAGCGCCTATCTCTACAAGGCCTATCAGATCATGATCGAGCGCAAAGAGGATCTCGCCCGTATCATGACCGAGGAACAGGGCAAGCCACTTAAAGCCGCCCGGAACGAGGTGCAATACGGCGCCGACTTCCTGCTCTGGTATGCCGAGGAAGCGAAACGCGTGAACGGGGAAATCCTCCCCTCCTCGCGCGGGGATCAACGTTTCATGGTGCTGCATCAGCCCGTCGGTGTGGTCGCGGCGGTCACGCCCTGGAACTATCCGATTTCGATGATCACGCGAAAAGTCGGCCCCGCGCTTGCCGCCGGATGCACGGTCGTATTGAAGCCTGCCGAAGCGACCCCGCTCTGCGCCGTCGCGATGTTCGAGATTTTCGAGGCCGCGGGTATCCCGCCGGGGGTGGTCAATCTGGTGACCGCGCTGGATCCGAAACCCATTGGGGAGGTGTTCACCAGCCATCCGTCGGTCCGCAAGCTTACCTTCACCGGCTCCACCAATGTCGGCAAGATGCTGGCCGGTCAGGCGAGCGCCAATATGAAGCGCGTCTCGGCGGAGCTGGGCGGTCATGCCCCGTTTGTGGTGTTTGAGGATGTCGACCCGGCCCATGCGGCCAAGGGCGGCTCCCTCGTCAAGTTCCTCAATACCGGGCAGGCCTGTATCAGCCCGAACCGCTTTTTCGTGCAGAACGGTTCCTACGATCAGTTCGTCGCCACCTTCGAGGAACGAGTCTCCAAGATGAAGGCCGGCAGCGGGTTCGAGGACGGCGTCGCCATCGGTCCGCTCGTCAATCAGGCGGCCATCGACAAGGTCGACCGGCAGGTGCAGGACGCCATCAATAAGGGCGCGGAACTCGTGACCGGCGGAATGGCGCTTAAATCCAACGGGCTTGATAAAGGATATTTCTACGCGCCCACCGTGCTTGCGAATGTCACGGAAGACATGCTGATCTATCGCGAGGAAACCTTCGGTCCCGTCGCGCCGGTCATCCGGTTCGAGAGTGAGGCCGAAGTGCTGGAAAAGGCGAACGATACGGAATATGGCCTCGCGGCCTATGTTTATACCCGCGATATCTCCCGCGCCATGCGGATGTTCGAAGGGCTCCGCTTCGGGATCATCGGCATCAATGACATCAACCCGACCAGCGCCGCCGCCCCCTTCGGCGGCATGAAGGACAGCGGTCTCGGCCGTGAAGGCGCCAAGGAAGGGATCATGGAATATCTGGAGACCAAGCTTGGCGGCTTCTCCGTTTAACGTCAGCGCAGGATTTTAACCCCCGCGTCCCCGATCAGGTCAATCACGATGTCTTTGGCCGCCTCGGGGAGCGCTTTATAGCGCGCCTTCAACTCATCCAGGCATTTGACCTGATATTTGAAGACCCCTTGCGAATAGGGCTTGCCCTCAAGTTCGACGGAGAATGTTTCGGCCCCTTTATCGATCGCCGCCGCATTGGCCGCAAGGAACGGAAGATAAACCTCCGCGCTATAGGTGATCAACCCCCGCGTCATCGGCGGCAGGTCGCCAACGCCATACCAGTCCCCCTCAATGCCCGAGGCATCATCAAGCTGCCGGAGCCAGCTTTCGGCGCGTTGGGCCTCCTCGCGCATGATCGACATGGGCGTCGGATCGATGGAGAGCGTCCTGAGTTGTCCATATAGCCCGAAGTCGGCGATGGAAGGCCGCGTTCCGAACAGATATTTATACTGGCCGACATCGGCATGCAGCAGCGCCAGGATATGATGGTAACCCGCCTCAATAATCGGCGCATTCGCTGGCGTGCAGCCGACGATCGGCATCCGCCCGATCTGCCGGTCGGTAAAAAATTTCGCGTATTTCTCCCGCTCTTCCTCCGTCGCGGCGGGCGCGCGGTCATCGGCGATCCAGCGCGCGGCATAGTGAATATCCGCCTCATAGGCCCAGCGATAATGGAACATCATCTTCGTCACCCATTCATCGGCCATATCCTCGATAAGATGGGCGAGGAAGGCATGAGCAGGATGATCGGGAATGACCGAACGCTCTTCCGGGTGCCGGTCTTCGAGCATATAGATCAGCCGCGTGCTGTCGAGATGCAGGCTGCCATCCTCGGGCAGTTGCAATACCGGCACCAGAACCGGCCGCAGCCGCGCCAGCAGGTGATCATTCTCTTCGGTGCGCAAAATCCAGTTATAGGGCAGCCGCCGGTAATGCATATGGGCGCGCATTTTCAGGGAATAAGGCGACGCATTGCCGCCGATAAGGGTATAACGATCCATGGCCGGGCTCCTGATTGTTGTTCCTTATTGATTGAGAGCGGAAAAACCTTAGGGCAACGCCCGCAGCCTGTCCAGCGCAAGACGCAACGGCGTGACCGGCGGAAAAGGTCAGCCGATAACGCTGTTGGCCCAGGCGATGATATCGGTCATCACCTCATCGCGGTTGATCTCGTTCAGCATCTCATGCCGCCCGCCGATATAGAATTTATGGGTGACCCGGGTGAAATTGTGCCGGTGATAGGCGGCGAGCAGGCGCTTCACGCCCTTCGTATTCTCGCCCACCGGATCCTCGCTGCCGCTGAAGACGAAAATCGGCATCTGCCTGTTCATCTTCTTGAGCGCGGAGCCGCTGGCCACCTTCGGCAGGGCGTCCAGAAGCCCGCACCAGGTGGCGACCGAACAGTCAAAGCCGCACAGCGGATCGGCGACATATAAATCGACCTCCGCCTCGTCGCGCGAAAGCCAGTCGAATTCCGTCCTGTTGGGCGCAAACTGCTTGTTGAAGGTCTTGAAGGTCATGCCGGCGATCAGCGGGCTGTGCCCAGTCGCCCCGAACCGCAGCCTTTCAACGCGGATCAGAATTTGCGCGATCCGGCCCAGGGCGCCCGGCGGTCCGTTGGTCGCCGAAAGGGCCGCCCCCGCGATTGTCTCCCCATGCTGCGCCAGATATTGCTGCACCATGAAGGAGCCCATGGAATGGCCAAGCATCAGGATCGGCAGGCCCGGATGCTCCACCGCGATATTCCGGTTGAGCAGGAAGAGATCCTCTACCGCCTTGTTCCAGCCCCCCTCTCCCATATGGCCCGGCACCGCGCCATCGGGGATGGTTTGCCCGTGTCCGCGGTGATCGCTGGCATAGACGATATAGTCGAATTCGTTCAGCATGTCGGCGACGCGGCCGTATCGCGCCGCATGTTCCGCCATGCCATGGGCGATCTGCACGATCCCCTTCGGCTTTTTCTCCCCCTGCCAGCGGTAGACATGGATCGGCACCCCGTCGGTGCCTGAATAGGTAAACTCCTCTCGCATACGCTTGACGCCCCCTGCAACGCTCCGCCCTCCGTCCCATTAAGCCATGAACGGCGCGCGCAGACAATATAGTTGTAAACGCCCTTTGACAGCGCCTCGGCAATGGCTCTACAAATATCCCATACGAATTATAAAAACCGAGGATATCGCCATGAACAGCCCAAGCTTTCTCCAGGGAAACTCCCTCGCCGCCCGCGATGCCAGAAGCATGATCCATGCCTATACCAACCTGTCCACCCACCTCACGGACGGGCCGCTGATCATCGAAAGCGGCAAGGGCGTCCATGTCTATGACGACGGCGGAAAGGAATATATCGAAGGCTTGGCGGGTCTCTGGTGCGCGTCCTTCGGCTTCGGCGAGGAGGAGCTGATCAACGCCGCCATCGAGCAGATGCGCAAGCTCCCCTTCTACCACACCTTCGCCAGCAAATCGACGGAGCCCAGCATCCGCCTCTCCGAGAAGCTGCTGGAGATTGCGCCGGTCGAGTTTTCGCGCGTTTTCTTCGCGAATTCGGGGTCGGAGGCGAACGATACGGTGGTGAAGCTCGTCTGGTACTACAATAACAGCCTCGGGCGGCCGGAGAAGAAGAAGATCATTTCGCGGCAGAAAGGCTATCACGGGGTCACGGTGGCCGCGGCGAGCCTGACGGGCCTGCCGCCGCTTCACAACGACTTCGACCTGCCGATCAAGAATATCCTGCATACCTCCTGCCCGCATTATTACCGCTATGGCAAGGACGGCGAGACGGAAGAGGAATTCGCAAGCCGGATGGCCGATGATCTGGAGAAGCTGATCCTGAAGGAGGGGCCGGACACGGTCGCCGCCTTTATCGCCGAGCCGATCATGGGCGCCGGAGGCGTCATCATTCCGCCCGCCACCTATTTCGAGAAGATACAGGCGGTGCTGAAGAAATATGACGTGCTGATGATCGCCGATGAAGTGATCTGCGGCTTTGGTCGGACCGGCCAGATGTGGGGATCGCAGACCTTTGGCATCCAGCCGGACATCCTCTCCTGCGCGAAGGCCCTCTCCAGCGCCTATCTGCCGATCTCGGCGGTGATGGTATCGCAGGATATATTCGATGGTATGGTTAAGCAGAGCGAAAAGCATGGCGCCTTCGCCCATGGCTTCACCTATTCCGGCCATCCGGTGCCGGCGGCCGTCGGCCTGCGGACGATGGAACTGATGGAGGAGCGCAATATCCTGGGTCACGTACGCCATGTCGCCAAACGCTTCAACGAACGGTTCAACGCCCTCGCGGATCACCCGCTGGTCGGCGAAGTCCGCTCAATGGGGCTGATCGGCGCGATCGAGCTGGTGGCCGACAAGAAGACCAAGCGTCCCTTCGATCCGAAATACAAGGCGGGCGCGAAGACCGCACAGGCCATGCAGGATGCCGGGGTTATCAGCCGCGCGGTCGCCGGCGACAATCTCGCGCTCTGCCCGCCGCTGATCATCACGGAGGCCGAAATCGACGAGATGTTCGACCGCTTTGGAAAGGGCCTCGACGACGTCGCCGCGATGGCGTTCCGGGAAAACTGGCGGGAGGACTAGTCTCTCCTCTCCCGCCACCACGAGAGGAGCGTTGATATGCACTATCTCGTTTATGTGAGCACGGCCCGCCATCTCATGAATGAGGCGGAACTGATGGCGATTTTGGAGACCAGCCGCGCCCGCAATACGGCCGACCATATCACCGGCATGCTGCTCTATAAGGATGGCAGCTTCATGCAGGTGCTGGAAGGGCGCGCGGAAGTAATCGAAAAGACCTATGCCCGGATCGGCAAGGATCCCCGCCATGACGGGCTTATCCTGCTCCGCAAGGGACAAACGGAAAGGCGGAACTTTCCGGGCTGGTCGATGGGATTTCGCGCGGTCAATGCCGAGGATCTTGCGGGCATTCCGGGCTTCGCGCAAATCAGGAACGGCCGCTTCACCGACCCGGCCATCATCGACAACCCGCATATCGCCATGACCGCACTCAAAGCCTTTAACGCTTAACGGTCGAAGGCAAGCATTGTCCAATGAACACCCTGGGCGCGGTTATCGGGCTGGATGGACTCCGTGTGGCGTTCCCGGATCAGGGTCAAGCCCGCCTTTGCGGCGAGATCTGCTGTTTCCGCGCCCGTGACTTCGAACATCCGCCGCCCCTCCGGCACCGGCCCGTGACGAAGCGAGAGCATGAGACGCGCGCCCGGCGCCATGAGGGATGCAAGCACCGGCATCGCTCTCATCCGTTCTGTCTTCTCCAGATGCATCCAGACGCCTGTCAGCAGGATATGATCGAACGCCCCTTCGCGCCCCTTGATTGTCGCAAGGTCCGGCAAGCCGTCATCAATCCATTCGATATCATGGTCAGCATGGAGACGCATTCCCGCATTGCGAAGGGCGTCGGTCGGCTCGACGGCGGTCACCTGATGGCCCTCTGCCGCGAAGCAGGCGGCATCCCGCCCCGTTCCCGCGCCGATATCCAGCAGGCGCAACGGTTTTTCCGGCATCAGATCGAGCATGGCGGCATGTAATTCGTCAAAATCCAGCGCCTCATAGCGCGGAATTAACCGCTCCGCCGTCTCCACATAGCCAGCTGTTCCGGGAAGGTTCATTCGCGCGCCCGTTCAGACAAAATCCGAGCTTGCGGCGGGGCCGAGTTGCCGCTTGATGGCATCAATATCGCCAAGCACCCAGAGCGCGGTGATCTGTCGGCCGTTCCCCTTGAAGAAGGCGCCGCCCGACCAGGCAACCTTCTTGCCGGTACCGGGGACGCCGTAGAACAGCCCGTCATGCGTTCCTGAAAAGGCCATCTTCGCGGCGGCGCTGTCGCCGGCGTCCACAATCTCCTCGATATCGCACCGGAAATCGGGAAGGCCAACCCAGAGCTCATGCATATATTTGATGAACCCCTCCGGTCCCGTCCGCACCGGGCCGAGCGAGCCACGAAAATCGAAGTCCTTATGCAGGATCTCGCGCGCGCAGTCCTCGTCCTTGGCGTTCCAGGCCTCGTGATAAAAGCGCTCGATCAGCCGCGAGAGATATTTCTCCGCTCCGCTCACCGCTCTGTCCTATACATGCTGGCCGCCGTTGATATGAACCTCCGCGCCGGTCACGTAGGAGGACGGGGCATCGCAAAGGAAATAGATGGTCGAGGCGACCTCCTCAGGTCGTCCAAGACGGCGGAGCGGAATATCCTTGATCATGTCTTCGGTGCCGGGGGAGAGGATGGAGGTGTCGATCTCGCCGGGCGCAATGGCATTGACGCGGACCCCGAAGGGACCGAAATCCGACGCCATTTCACGGGTGAGCGCGGAGAGCGCCGCCTTGGACGTGCCATAGGCGGAGCCCGCGAAGGGATGGACATGCCCGCCAGCGATCGAGGTGACATTGACGATAGCGCCCTTGGCCGCCACCAGCTCGTCAAACAGCCCCTGCGCCAGCATCAGCGGCGCAAAAAGATTGACGTTATAGACATGCAGCCAGTCCGCATATCGGGAGTTGAGCGTATTGAACCGCGCGCCATCCGGCCCTTTCGGCGAAATCCCCGCATTGTTCACCAGCGCATGCAGGGCGCCGCCGGGCAGTTTTTCGCGGATACGCTCGATCGATTTCGGCAGGGCCTCGATATCCGCGAGGTCAATCTGCAGATGATCCTTCTCGCCCCCTTCCCAGGGGCAATATTCGGAAAAGGCCTGACGCGATACCGTCAGCACCCGCCAGCCCGCCGCGCTAAACCTCTTGACCGTGGCATGTCCGATTCCCCGGCTCGCCCCGGTCAGCAATAGAACCTTCTGTCTGTCCGCCATTCAACCGATCCCTGAGAATTGAGGCCTTATCGCCATCTTTCGCGCCCCATCATAGCTGCGCCCGGCCCGTGATGAAACAGTGATTCCGGCGTGACCGCGAAAAATCAGCCGGATCGGCATTTTGCGGCGGCCATTTCGACAACCGGTCGGCGTTCGATAATATCCGCGGCCATATAGGCGAGATAGAGAATTTCATCATTGGTGAGCCGATAGGTATCGATCAGGTCAAACAGATAGGCGATGCCGCTCAATTCACCGTCCAGGACCCGGTCATATCCGTCGATCACTTCCGCCATTATCGATGCCAATGCCTCGCCCTCATATGTTCCTGTTATGTTCCGTTTCCGGCCAGTATATATATTTTTTTAGGCATTTAAATATTAAATCAGTACGCATGACTATATTTTTAGTTACTACGTTGGAATATATGGGCTATGCTCCGATCCAACCTATCGATCGGACGATGCAGGGCGAATGACGGACGACAACGGCATTTACAGGCGAATCAGGGAAACGCGGGAATATCTGGGGCTGTCGCAAAAGGCGATCTCCGAAAGGCTCGGCTGCAGCTATCAGGCCTGGCAGGGATATGAGGCGGGCAACAACCTCCCGGGCGGGCGTATCCTGCAAAGGCTTAATATGTTAGGCGTCAGCATCGACTGGCTGCTTTCCGGCGAAGGCGCGATGATCGAAGGCGGTGACGACAGCGGCACGCTCGTCAATATTCCGCATATCGAGGCCCGGCTGGCCGCCGGGCACGGGGCGCTCAATGACCGCCTGCAGATCCGTGGCTATGTGCCCTTCTCGCGGCCTTACCTGCAGCAGAAGCTTGGCCGCGGCACGGCCGACGGGCTGGCGGTTCTGGAAGTGAGCGGCGACAGCATGGAGCCGACGATCAGCGATGGCAGCCTCGTCATGGTCGATCAGATGGATCAGGACGTGTCCGGCTCGATCATGGCCTTCGTCTATGAGGATTGTGCCTATATCAAGCGGCTGCAGAAGTTTTTCGGCGGCATCGATATCGTCAGCGACAACAAGGAATTCTACCCGCCGCACCAGATCCGCGATGCCGACCTCGATCAGCTGATCATCATAGGCCGCGTCCGCTGGATCGGCAAAACCCTCTAGCGCGGCATCGGTCCGTCCGAATTATTCGCGGACCGCCGAATGGGCGGCTTCGAGTTCGTTGAGCCGTGCGGCAAGGTAACCGGAAGGTTTGCTGAACCGGGCGAGCAGAAGATAGACGACCGGCACGACGAACAGTGAAAGGATCGTCGAGAACATCATCCCGCCGATAATCACGATGCCGATGGCCTCCCGGCTTTCGGCGCCAGCCCCTGTCGCGATGGCAAGCGGCACTGCGCCGAGCGCAGTTGAAATCGTCGTCATCAGGATCGGGCGCAGACGGATGATCGCCGCTTCCTGTATGGCGGTCAGGATATCGGCACCCTCGTCGCGAAGCTGATTGGCAAACTCAACGATCAGAATGGCGTTTTTCGCCGTCAGCCCGATCAGCATGATCATCCCGATCTGGCTGTAGATATTGAGGGTGAGCCCGGTCAGCAGGATCGAGCCGAGCGCCCCCGTGATGGCGAGCGGAACCGTCGTCATGATGATGAACGGATGGATAAAGCTCTCGAACTGCGCGGCAAGCGCAAGGAACACCACCAGCAGCGCGGTGACGAAGGTGAAGATCAGCGCCTGGTTCGAATCCTTGAAGGACCGGCTCAGCCCGTCGTAGGAGATCGATGCCTCCTCGCCCGCTTCCTCCTTGATGATATCCTCAAGATAGCTGATGGCCTCTTCCAGCGTGTAATCCGGGCCGAGGGACGCGCTGATCTGTACCGTACGGAGCCGGTCGACGCGCTTGAGCTCGCCCGGTCCCGCCTGTTCGCTCAGAGTCACGAAGCCGGAAAGCGGAATGATCTGCCAGGATTCGTCGGACCGCACATAGACGTTCGAGAGGTCGTCGCGGCTGCTGCGGTCCTCCTTGCGCGCCTGGACGATGACCTCATACTGCTTGCCGCCCTGATCGTAGGTGGTGACATTGCGCGCCCCCATCAGGGTTTCCAACGTCCGGCCGATGGTCTCGATGGTCACGCCCAGATTGGACGCCCGCGCCCGGTCGATTTCGACATGGATCTGCGGCTGCGTCTCCTCGAAATCCTTGTCGAGATTGAGAAGTTTCGGATTTTCCCGCGCCCGCTCGATAACCCGGTCGACCCATTCATTGATCACGTCATAGGACGGACCACCGATATTGATCTGCACCGGCGCCGAGAAGCCGCGCTGACCGAGGCTGGCCGGATTGATGGCGAATGCCCGCACGCCGGGGATCGACAGCAACTTCGGGAAAATGCTGTTGACGATTTCCTGCTGCGACCGCTCCCGCTCCTCCCAGGGGACAAGCCGAGTGAACATGAAGGCCTCGTTCACCGGGCCGGGTTGGCGGAAGGTGCCGAGAAAGGCGAAGATGCGGGATGCCTCCCCGCTTTCCTCAAGCGGCTTGAGGACGGCCTCGATCTTGTCGACATTGGCCCGGGTGTAGTCCATCGTCGCCCCTTCGGGCGCCTTGACCGGGATGAAGAAAATGCCGCGATCCTCCGTCGGCGCGAATTCCTTCGGGATGGCATCATAGAGATTATAGGCAATGGCCGACAATCCGACCGCCACCGCAACCACGATCAGCGGAATCTTGAGCGTCCATTTAAGGGCCTTGCCGTAACCGACGGCAAGCCCGGTAAAAATCCGCTCCGTCGATTTGTAGAACCAGCCCTCCTTGTTCGCCTCGACCAGCAGTTTCGAACAGAGCATCGGCGTCAGCGTGAGCGCAACGAAGCTGGAGAACATCACCGCCGCGGCGACGGCAACGCCGAATTCGCGGAACAGCCGACCGGTTGTCCCGTCCAGGAAGGAAATCGGGATGAACACCGCGATCAGCACGATGGTTGTCGCCACGACCGCAAATGCGACCTGTTTCGATCCGCGGCTGGCGGCGAGAAGTGGCGGTTCCCCCTCCTCGATCCGGCGGTGGATATTCTCGAGCACGACGATGGCGTCATCCACCACCAGCCCGATGGCCAGCACCAGCGCCAGCAAGGTCAGCACATTCACCGAATAATCGAGCGCCGCCAGCACCGTCAGGGTCGCAATGATCGAGACAGGGATGGCAACGGCGGGAATGAAGGTCGCGGCGATGGAGCGCAGGAAGAAGAAGATCACCAGAATGACCAGTACCATGGCGATACCGAGGGCGATAAACACCTCCTTGATCGACTGACTGATGAAGACCGACTGGTCGTAAGAAACCTGGATATTGAGGCCAGATGGAAGATTGCGCTCCAGCCGCTCGACGATTGCCTTGACGCCGTTGGCCACCTCCAGCACGTTCGCGCCCGACTGGCGGACAACGCCGAGACCGATGGCGGCCCGCCCGTTCACCCGGAGGTTCGTCCGGTCATTTTCCGCCGCGATTTCGACGTCCGCGACATCGCCAAGACGGACACGCCCGTTGACGTCGTCATAGATAATGATCCGGCGGAATTCCTCCGGCGTCTTCAAATCCGACTGCGTCTTGATGCTGAATTCGCGCATGTTGGATTCGATCCGTCCCGACGGTATCTGCACATTCTGCTCGCGGATCGCATATTCGACATCGCTGATGGTAACGCCGCGCGCCGCCATAGCGGAGGTATTGAGCCAGATTCGCATGGCATAGCGCCGGGCGCCGCCAATACGGATCTGTGCGACCCCGTCCACCGTTGAAAGCGGATCGACGAGATTGCGTTCGGCATAGTCGGTCAGTTCCAGCTGGCTCAGCCGGTTACTGGTGAGCGACAGCCAGAGGATCGGCCGGGCGTCGCTCTCGGTCTTCGATATTTGCGGCGTATCCGCCTCGACGGGAAGCTGGTTGACGATGCGCGAAATACGCGAGCGCACGTCGTTGGTCGCCGATTCAATATCGCGGCTGAGGCTGAACTCGACATTGACCGTCGAATATTCCTCCCGGCTGCTCGAGGAAATCCGCTCTACCCCGCTGATACCGGCGACGGCATCCTCGATCACCTGGGTGATCTGGCTTTCGATTATCTCCGCCGAGGCGCCGCGATACCCCGTCTGGATCGATACATTCGGGCTGTCGATATCGGGATATTCCCGCACGCTCAGCGTCTGATAGGAGAACAGCCCGAACAGCACCAGGACCGCCGAAAAGACGATGGCGAGGACGGGACGCTTGATGGCAATGTCAGGAAGCCGCATCAGGAGGCCTCGGAGGTTTTGACGGCGGATGTGGCGTCAACCGGCGCACCGTCCTTGACTTTCTGGAGCCCTTCGATAATTACTTGATCGCCTTCGTCCAGTCCCTCAATAACTTCGGCGAAGCCCCTGATCCGGCGGCCGATCTTGATCGGCGTCCGCACGGCCTTACCCTCCCGGACGGCGTAGACGAGCGGCCCGGAAATCGTCAGAACCACCGCCTCCTCGGCGACCAGCAGTGCATCCTCATCGACGCTGACCTCCAGTTCGACGGATAGGAACATTCCCGGCTTCAGCAGCCCCTCCCCGTTCGAGACCGATCCGCGCACCCGGACGGCGCGAGTGGTTTCATTCACCCGGGTAGCGACGGTATCGACCACGCCCTCGAATATCCGGTCCGGATAGGCGATATTCTTCGCGGAGAATTTCTGCCCCGACCCGACATCGGCGATAAAGGCTTCGGGCAAATCGAAATCGACCCGGATCGTATCCATATCGTCAAGCGTCGTGATGACAACGCCCGGCTGGACAAGCGAGCCGACGCTCACCTCCCGAAATCCCAGCACGCCCGAAAACGGCGCAACGATCCGGTAATCGCTGATCCGCGCCTTATCGGCGGACACGGCCGCCTCCGCTGCCTGCAATTCGGAGAGCAGCAAATCAACCTGCGCCTTCGGGACGTTGCGCGTCTCATAGAGCTTGATCGCCCGGTCATAGAGCTTCTGGGCGTTGTCGCGCGCCGCCTCCGATTCGGTCAGGTTGGCGCGCAGCTCCGTATCGTCGAGCTGAACCAGCAGCTTGCCGACCTTCACCCTCTGCCCCTCGTTGAAATCGAGCGTGCTGATCTTGCCCGTCACTTTCGAAGTGATGTTGACGGATTCGTTAGCCCGCGCCGTGCCGACGGCGGTAATGGTCCGCGGCAGCGGTTTGTTGACAACCGCAGAAACAATGACGCTTTGCGGCGGCCGGTCGCGCTTGACCGCGGCCGGCGCGTCGCCATTGCCACCGATAAAGGGAAGCCGGTCCTGATAGTGCCAGGCGCCATAGCCCAGCGCCCCGACCACCAGAATGATGATGAATTGTGCTGTTTTGTTCATTCAGTTATTATTTCGCTCCGCCCGTATCCTAACAGAATTGTGTGTGAATTGCTTGAAAAGCAACAAAAAAGTCTGCACATACTAAAAATTGATTAAACGATAAAACCGGGATCGTCAGCCTATGACAACCTATCTTTTCAGTCATCGCGATTGCCTTTTTCACGATACGGGTGCGGGGCATCCGGAACGGGCCGACCGGGTCCGCGCGGTTCTGCATCAGCTGGATGCGGATAATTTCCCCGACCTGGTCCGTAAAGAGGCCCCGCTCGGCACGCGCGAGCATCTGGCGCTTGCCCATACGGAGGCCCATATCAACGGCGTCGCCGCCCGTGCGCCCGCGGCCGGGATCATCAATCTCGATCCGGACACCACCATGTCGCCGGGATCGCAGATGGCGGCGCTGCGCGCCGTTGGCGCCGTGGTCGCCGCCGTTGATGTCGTCATGACGGAGCCCGCCGCGAATGCCTTCTGCGCCATCCGCCCGCCCGGCCATCATGCGGAGGCCGACCGCGCCATGGGCTTTTGCCTGTATAACAATATCGCCATCGGGGCCTATCACGCGCGCAAACAATATGGCCTTGAGCGGATCGCCGTCGTCGATTTTGACGTGCATCACGGCAACGGGACCCAGGCGATTTTCTGGACCGATCCCGGCATGTTCTATGCCTCCAGCCATCAGGCGCCCTTCTATCCGGGCACCGGGGAGGTAACGGAAACAGGCGTTGGCAATATCGTCAATGTCCCGCTTGCCGCCGGCGCCGGGCCGAAGGAATTCCGCGAAGCCTATGACGAGGTGATCCTGCCGGCGCTTTCGGCCTTCCGCCCGGAGCTTCTTCTGATATCGGCGGGCTTCGACGCGCATGCCAAGGACCCGCTGGCCAATCTCAGCCTGACCGGCAGCGATTATGCCTGGATCACGCGAAAACTTGTGCAAATCGCCGATACCCATGCGAAAGGCCGCATCGTCTCGGCGCTGGAGGGAGGCTACGATCTTGAAGGCCTTGCAGACGGCGTCGATGCCCATGTGAAAGCATTGCTCCGCGCCTAGGAGAAGGGTATAAGATGGCAAAGGAGTAAACATGTCTGATCCGAATAGCCAAAAAATCCCGGACGATATCGCCAAGATGAGCTTCGAAGAGGCTCTGAAAGAATTGGAACAGATTGTCGAAAAGCTTGATTCCGGCCAGGTCGACCTCGACCAGTCGATCGAAATCTATACCCGCGGATCGCAGCTCAAACAGCATTGCGACGCCAAGCTGAGGAACGCGCAGGAGCGGGTCGACAAGATTGTCGGCCGGAATGGCGCCCTGTCCACCGAGCCGGCCGACATCGAATAATCATGCGCAGTGCGGATTTGAGACATTTACATGGAAGATGATTTCAGTAAGGCCCTCCGTCAGACAGCGGAATTGATGGACAGGGAACTGCGCGAATTTCTGCCGCTCAACGAGGGGCTGGAAAGACAGCTTTACGAAGCGATGCGCTATTCGGTGCTGTCGGGCGGCAAGCGCCTGCGGGCGCTTCTCGTGATCCAGGCCGCCGACCTTTTCTCGGTTCCGCGCCTGCATTCGACGCGGGTCGCCTCGGCGATCGAGATGGTCCATAGCTATTCTCTCATCCATGATGACCTGCCCTGCATGGATGATGACGATCTGCGGCGCGGCCTGCCGACGGTGCATCGGAAATTCGACGAGGCGACGGCGGTGCTTGCCGGGGATGCGCTGCAGTCCCTCGCCTTCGAGATAATCGCCAACGCGAAGACCCATTCTTCCGCCGAAGTGCGCATCAAGCTTGCGGGCAGTCTCGCCCAAGCGATCGGCGCGCGCGGCATGGTCGGCGGCCAGACCATGGACATGTATGCGGGCGATGACGATATCGACATCGTGACCATCACCCGCCTGCAGCAAATGAAGACGGGCGCGCTGATTACCTTCGCCTGCGAGGCGGGGGCAATCCTTGGCCATGCATCGCCGCCACAGCAGCAGGCGCTTAAGGCCTACGCCCATGATTTAGGGCTGGCCTTTCAGATTGCAGATGACATACTGGATGCCGAAGGCAGCCCTGAGGAAATGGGCAAGGCGACCGGAAAGGACGCGGCCGCGGGCAAGGCGACATTCGTATCGCTGATGGGGCTTGAGGAAGCGCGCATCCACGCGGCCATGCTGGTCGATCAGGCGATCAAGCATCTGGAGATTTTCGGGCCGAAGGCCGACTTGTTAAGACATGCGGCGCGCTTCGCGATTGAGCGCCGCAACTGAGGATGGGTAAGTAAAGTGACCAAGAGACCGGAAACCCCGTTGCTGGACACCGTCAAATATCCGCGGGATATGCGGGATTTGACGCTGCCGCAGTTGAAGCAGCTGGCGGACGAACTCCGCCAGGAAATGATCAGCGCGGTTTCAGTGACCGGCGGGCATCTCGGCGCGGGCCTTGGCGTGGTCGAGCTCACGGTCGCGCTTCATCATGTCTTCAACACGCCGACGGACCGGCTGATCTGGGATGTCGGCCATCAATGCTATCCGCACAAGATCCTGACCGGGCGGCGCGACCGCATCCGCACCCTGCGCCAGCCGGGTGGCCTGTCGGGTTTTACCAAGCGGGCCGAAAGCGATTATGACCCCTTCGGCGCGGCCCATTCCTCAACCTCGATTTCCGCGGGGCTCGGCATGGCGGTCGGGCGCGATCTGCAGGGACGACATAACAATGTGATCTCGGTGATCGGCGACGGGGCCCTGAGCGCCGGCATGGCCTATGAGGCGATGAACAACGCCGGCGCCATGGATGCGCGGCAGATCGTCATCCTCAATGATAATGACATGTCCATCGCCCCGCCGGTCGGCGCGATGAGCGCCTATCTCTCCCGCCTGCTCTCGGGCAAGCCCTACCGGAGCCTGCGCGAGCTGGCGAAACAGGTCGCCTCCCTCCTCCCCGATCCATTGGAACGCACGGCGCGCCGGGCCGAGGAATTCGCCCGCGGCATGATGACCGGCGGCACCCTGTTCGAGGAGATGGGATTTTATTATGTCGGGCCGATCGACGGGCATAACCTGGAACATCTGATCCCGGTCCTCAAAAACGCGCGGGAATCGAAGTACGGGCCAATCCTGATCCATTGCGTCACGCAAAAGGGCAAGGGCTATCCGCCCGCCGAGGCCGCACCGGATAAATACCACGGTGTTTCGAAGTTCGATGTGATCACCGGCGCCCAGGCGAAGGCGACGCCGAACGCCCCGACCTATACCAAGGTTTTCGCGCAAAGCCTGATCGAGCAGGCGAAGGCGGACGACAAGATCGTCGCCATCACCGCCGCCATGCCGGACGGGACCGGCCTCGATCTGTTCGAAAAGGAATTTCCGGACCGCACCTTCGATGTCGGCATCGCCGAGCAGCATGCGGTGACTTTCGCCGCCGGCATGGCGACGGAAGGGCTGAAGCCGTTCGTGGCGATCTATTCCACCTTCCTGCAGCGCGCCTATGACCAGGTGGTCCATGACGTCACGATCCAGAATCTGCCGGTGCGGTTCGCCATGGACCGGGCCGGTCTTGTCGGTGCCGACGGCGCGACCCATGCGGGCTCCTTCGATATTACTTATATGGCGACGCTTCCCAACATGATGGTCATGGCCCCGGCGGACGAGGCGGAGCTGAAGCATATGGTGGCGACCGCCGCCGCCTATAACGACGGGCCCTGCGCCTTTCGCTATCCGCGCGGCGAAGGCGTCGGCATCGAGATGCCGGAAAAGGGCGAAATCCTCGACATTGGCAAGGGCCGGATGATCAAGGAGGGCGACAAGGTTGCCATCCTGTCCTTCGGCACGCGCCTGAAGGAAGCCCTGCTCGCGGCGGAGGAACTGGAGGCCAAGGGGATCTCCACCGCCGTTGCCGACGCGCGCTTCTGCAAGCCCCTCGATGAAGAGATGATCAGAAATCTCGCGGCCCGCCATGAGGTGCTGATTACCGTTGAGGAAGGCGCCGTTGGCGGCTTCGGCAGCCATGTGATGCAATTCCTCGCCATGAATGGCCTGCTGGACGAAGGGCTGAAGGTTCGGCCGCTCTGCATGAAAGATATCTTTATCGATCAGCAGAAAATTGAGGATATGTATGAAGAGGCCGGGGTCAACCACGGACAGATTGTCGAGGCGGCCCTCACCGCCCTTCACTCCGGCAAGGCGAAACAGCGGAATATCTCCGCCATCTAGGCATTTGACATGACAGAGTCCCCGCAACGGCTTGATCTCGCGCTCGTCGCCCGTGATCTGGTGAAGAGCCGCGCAAAAGCGCAGAGCCTGATTACGGACGGTCGGGTTTCCGTCGATGGCGGCGTCACGACCAAGGCGAACCGCAAGGTCACGGCGGAGATGGAGATCACGGTCGATCAGCCGGAGACGGACTGGGTCGGGCGCGGGGCTCAGAAACTCCTCGCCGCCCTCGATCATTTCCGGATCGGCGCGGAGGGCAAGATCGCGGCCGATATTGGCGCTTCGACCGGTGGCTTCACTCAGGTCCTGCTGGAGAGAGGCGCAAAACGCGTCAATGCGGTCGATGTCGGCCATGGCCAGCTTGACCCGCTGATCGCAGAGGATGCCCGCGTGATCAATCTTGAAAAAACCAACGCCCGCGACCTCACCCGCGATCACATCCCCGATCCGCTCGATCTCATCGTCGCCGATGTCAGTTTTATCTCGCTTGCAAAGGCGCTGCCCGCGGCGCTCGCCCTCGCGGCCCCTGGCGCGCATCTGATCGCCCTCGTCAAGCCGCAGTTCGAGGTCGGCAAGGGCAATGTCGGCAAGGGCGGCATCGTCCGCGACGAGGCGCTTGCCCGCCGCGTGCCGGTGGATCTGGAAAGCTGGATCAATGCTTGCCCCGGCTGGACGTCGCTCGGCACGATCGAGAGCCCGATCCTCGGCAGCGACGGTAATCTTGAATTCCTGATTGGAGCCCACCATGACCGTTGACCTCACCATCGATCATATCGGCGCGAGCGGCGACGGCGTCGCCGTTCAGGGCGGCGAGACCTGGTACGTCCCCTTCACCGCGCCCGGCGATCGCGTGACCGCAACGGCGGTGGAGGCGCGCGGCAACGGCACGCTTGGGGAGCTCGGCGATCTTGTTGAGGCGGGAGCGGATCGCACCGCCCACCTCTGCCGTCATTTCGGCACCTGCGGCGGCTGCGCGTTGCAGCATCTGACCCCGGCCTTCACGGCGGAATGGAAACGCCGGCGGATCATTGATTGCCTTGCACGCGCCGGGATCGAGGACGCCGATGTGCGGCCCACAATGACCAGCCCCTTGGCGAGCCGCCGCCGCGTCGAGTTTATCGCCGCGAAACGCAAGAAAGGGGTGATGATCGGCTATCACCTGCGCAAGAGCCACCAGATTTTCGATGTCGGTGATTGCCCGCTGATCGCGCCGGAACTGCTGGCGCTCGTCAAACCGCTCCGGGCGGCGCTGCCCGCCCTGCTGCCCCGCAACAGCGAGGCGAAGATCACGGCAACCGCGACGGAGACCGGCATAGATCTGATGATCACCGCCAAAATCGACCTCGGTCTGGAGATGCGCGAGGCGCTTGCCGGGTTCGCAGGCGCCCATAATCTCGCCCGCCTCGCCTGGCGGCAGACCGACCGCAGCCTGCCCGAGGTGATCGCGGCGATCCGCAGCCCCGATATTCATCTTGGCGACATTACCGTTGCGCTTTCCCCCGGCGGATTTCTGCAGGCGACGGAAGCCGGGGAACAGGCATTGATCGCGGCGGCGATGGCGGGCCTTGACGGCGCGCGCCAGATTGCCGATCTCTTTGCCGGGGCGGGCACCTTCTCCCTCCCCCTCGCCAGGGCCGCCCGCATCCATGCGGTGGAGGGGGATGCGGAACTGACGGCCTCGCTGCAGGCCGCCGCCAACCGGGCCATCCTTCCCGTTACCTCCGAGACCCGCGATCTGTTCCAGCGGCCGCTGATCGCCGATGAGCTCAATGCCTATGACGGGTTGCTGTTCGATCCGCCGCGCGCCGGTGCCAAGGTGCAGGCCGAGGAAATCGCGAAGAGCGACATCCCCAAAGTCATGGCGATCTCCTGCAATCCGATCACATTCGCGCGGGATGTCAAAACGCTGATCGATGGCGGATACAGCCTCGGCCCGGTGCAGCCGGTCGACCAGTTCCTCTTTTCACCGCATGTTGAGATGGCGGCGTTGCTGACGCGGACCTAGGGGGCTGGCCCAAGGCTTATTTTGGCAGGGAAAAGGGCTTGGCGGGGGCGGTCTGGACCGCGCCTAAAATCGGTCCGCTGACATAATCGACCTGCATCTTGAAGGCGGCACGCGCCAGCGCATCGTTATCGACGGAGCGCCAGATGCATTTCAACCCGTTCTTCTTCGCCCGCTCGAACAATCCCTCGATCTCCGAAATCTGCAGGCTCTCATGCCCGGAGAGCGTGACGGCAAGAATGGGCAAATCGCGAATGGCGCCGAATTCGTTCCAGCTGGGCCCGACCTCGAAGGTGAAGCCCAGCACGAGCTGGCGCAGGGAGGTGAAAATCTGGCGATAGCGGCTGTTCGGGACGCCCGGCGCAATATCCTGCACATTGAGGAGCACATGGCGTTCAGTATATTTGGGCAACGCCGCAAGAAGGCGGGCGTATTTGCTCCGGAAGTAACTGTTGGCCAGCGTCTCGAAGTGAACGGAAAGGAAAATCACCGGCTTGTTGCCCTGGGCGCCAAGCTTTTCGATGAAACTCCCGGCCTCCCGCAGAATCACGCAGTCCATCTCGGCGCGCAGGCGGGGCGAGCCGTTGAAAAGCGGGTCATCGGAGGCAACGTCTTCCTGCTTGCCTTCGGCTTCCTTGATGCTCACCGCCTCATACATGCCGATAAATCCCTTGCGGCGGTTTATCAGCGGACGAAAGCGGACGGAGAGTTCCATCTCGCGTTCCTGGAAGTCGCGCTCCTCCCGCGTCTGCGCTTTGACGATCGCCTCGCGGAAGCATTTGACCAGTCCTTCGAGGGAGCGAATCTTGTCGAGGCCTTCGAAATCCTCGATTTTCAGCATCGCCGCCTCGACGGAGATCAACTCGCCGCCCGGAAGTTCGCCGAAAAGCTTGTTCACTAGGTCCTGCGCGATCGCCTTGGAGCGTTCCAGCGCCTGCTTGCGCGTCGCATCGGCGAACAGCAGCGCAAAATGCCCCTCATCGAGCGGAACGAAGATATCATGGCGGTCCAGCTTGCGGCTGATGAAGGCCTCGGCGATTTCCATGACATTTCTCTTGATGTTGCCCCATTGCTCGGCATAGCGCGCTTTCACCTCATCCAGACCGATGATCTGGATACTGCCGGTGATGAGGTTTTCAAGGGCTTCGTGGTAGGTCTTGCCAAAGGGTCTTAGGAAACTCGTGGCCTCGCCGATTTCGTAATGCTTCACCTCCCCCGACGCAGGATACGGCTTTTTCTCGTCCGTTGCTCTGCCCTGGTTAAAGTAGTCGGGATTGATTTCCGACGGATGACCCATCCGGTTCCGCATCGTCACCTTGTCTTTAACTGCACACATCAAATTCCATAAGTCCATAGGGCGGACCCTAGAGGCGAATTTTGTCAGAATAGAGTGTAGAAAAGGTTAATTCGATGACGGCGACAGCGCGGAAAATCATAAGTTGCGATGCGCATTGCAGAAGGTTATCTTGCCGTTGGAACCCCGTCAAACCCGCAGAAATGAAGGCAAAATGGCTGAAACCCCGCATTTTCTCGATACCACGGGCCTGAACTGCCCGCTGCCGGTCCTGAAGGCGAAAAAAGCGATGAAGTCGCTAAAGGAGGGGGAGCGGCTCAAGGTTCATGCAACGGACCCGGCCTCGATCATCGATTTCCGCCATTTCTGCGATGTCAGCGGCTATCTCCTTGAAAAACACAGCGAAACCGCCGGTCTCTTCGAATATATCATCCTCAAGACGCCGAAAACCCAGACTCAAGACCCTAATCAGGCGTTGCCGTAGCCGTCCCCCCCGTTGGAGAGGGCATGGCCGTCCTTGTATCCCTCCGGCGGAATGAAAGGATCGGGCTCCGCCGCGCCGATGCCGCGATAGATCGACATGGAGGGGAAGGCAAATCCGGTGCCCGCCTGTTCGACGATCGCCTTGATGGCATAGGCGAAATCCTGCTTGATATCGAGCCATTCGCCCCATTTCGTCGTTTTGGTGAAGCAATAGATCATGATATCGATGCTGCTGTTGTTGAAGCTGTCGGTAACGACGAACATCAGCGCCTCGTCCGGTTGGGCGAAATCCTTGTTGCCGAGCAGATAGGCGCGGATTTTGTCCGTAATTTCCTGAAGCTGTGCCACCGTCGTCGAATATTCAACGCCGATTTTCCAGTAGATGCGCCGATGCGTCATCTCGGTGAAATTGGTCACCGCCCGGTCGGCGAAGGTCGCGTTCGGCACGATGGTGATCGCTTTGTCAAAACGGCGGATCGTGGTGGAGCGAAAGCCGATATTCTCGACCGTCCCCTCGACGACCCCGTCGACCAGCACCCAGTCACCGGCCTTGAAGCGTTTCTCGGCAAGGATCAGGAAGCCGCTGATCAGGTTCTTGAACAGGTCCTGCGCGCCCAGCGCCACGGCGACGCCGACGATGCCGAAACCGGCGATGATCGGCCCGACCTGTATGCCCCAGAGCTGCAGGATCGTCGCCGCGCCGAGGCCGACGATGATCCCCTTCATGATCTTGACGAGGAAGCCGACCATCTCGGCCGAGAACAGCTCCTCCAGCTTGCCCAGAAGGAAGGTCAGCGGATTGACCGAGCAATAGAGAGCCCAGAAAATATTGAAGACGATGAGGGAGCGGACGATCTTGCCGGCGGCCGCGGAAAATTCCGGATCATCGCCGAATTCCGGGACTTCCAGCGCGAAATAGACGCCGATCACCACGGGAATGAATCGGATCGGTCCTTTCAGCGCCAGCACCAGTTCGTCGTCGACCTTGCTGTCGGAGCGCTGCGCGTAGGCGATGATGCGGTTGATGGCAAAGCGGGTGAAGATACCACGGACCATCAGGGCAAGCGCGATGATCCCGAGCGCGATGATCAGCGAGCTGAAATCAATTCCCGCATAGCCCTCCTGCCAGACGTCTTTGACGATCTCCCATAAATCCTGGATACCCTGCACTTTGGTCCCGCTCCGTCGATTCCGTTGAATTGCCTCCGCCCTGAATAGCGGCTGGCGGCCGCGAAATCAAACCTGCGGTAAAAAATTTCGGAAAAAACCGCTATTTTCAGGCAATTACCTTCAGGAGATGATCAATGTCATGCTCGCTCGTGTTCCAGGAGGTGACAAGCCGGACATTCCCTTCCCTGTCCTGCCCGCTCCGGTAATAGAGGATGTTGGACACCGCGAGGCATTCCAGCGCAACCTCCGGCAATCTCGCGAAGATCATATTGGCCTCAACCGGATAGAGAAGTTTCGCGCCCGGGGTATTGGCGATACCGTCGGCGAGCCGCGCGGCCTGCCGATTGGCATTCGCGGCGAGGCTCCGCCAGAGATTGTCGGTAAGATAGGCATCGAGCTGGGCAGAGAGATAGCGCATCTTGGAGAAGAGATGCGCGCCGCGCTTGCGGCGGAACTCGAATTCCCGCGCCCGCTCCATATTGAAGAAGACCACCGCTTCCGCGCCCATCGCGCCGTTTTTCGTTGCCCCGAATGACAGCACATCGACCCCCGCCCGCCAGGTGATATCGGCGGGCGCACAGCCGAGAAATTCGAGCGCATTGGCGAACCGCGCGCCGTCCATATGCAGGCCGAGGCCGTGCTTCTGGGCGACGAGCCCGATTTCGGCAATCTCGTCGGGGCGGTAGACGGTGCCGCATTCGCTCGCCTGCGTAATCGAGATCGCCGCAGGCTGCACATGATGCACATAGCCCGCCCCCGCCAATGCGATAACCCGCTCGAGCTCCGTCGCCGCGAGCTTGCCGCCGTCACCGTCGAGCGGGACAAGCTTCGCGCCATTGGTATAGAATTCCGGCGCGCCGCATTCATCCTGCTCGATATGCGCCAGACGATGGCAGTAGATCGCGCCGAAGGGCGGGACCATAACGCTGAGGCTGAGCGCATTCGCCGCCGTTCCCGTGGCGACAGGAAAGGCCCGCAGATCGCATTCGAATATGTCCTTCAGCTTGTCCTCGACCCCCTTGGTGAGCGGATCGTTGCCATAGCTCGGCATCGCGCCACCATTCGCCTTCTGGATCGCGGAAAGGATTTTCGGCGCCACGGGCGCCGCGTTATCGCTTGCAAAATTAACGAGGTTTCCGGTCTTCACCATGGCGGCAGCCCTCCTCCCTTCACCGTCCGTTTCATCGCGGGACGGTCTTTTTCTTATTGTATGCCATCTTTTTCAAGATTGAAGCTGCCGAGAACCCGGCCGTCATTCAGGCTGACCACCAGAATGAGCCGCGCCGCACCTTCGGTCCCGAGGGTGACGAACAGCCGCTCCTGCGACGGGGTCAGGGCCAGCACATCCATATCGTCCGGGATCGGCAGGCGGATATCGCCGAACACCGCAAGCGGCGCGCCCCGGGACGCCGGGAGGGCGGCTTCGTTCTCCATTGGCGGTGTTTCGGTTTCCGTTGCTGTCAGGCGGGCAAATATGGTAACCGCTATGATGCCGGCAAACAGGACGATCAGGAAGCCGAGAATCCCGACAACCCATTTCAACAAGGTGAGATTTGGACCGGGATCCTGATCCGAATGGTCTGACATGACGGCACCCTACACGTATTCAAGGTAATCTGGTTCATTTGTATGCCATCCAATGAGGGTCAACATCAAGTTGAAGTTTCAGCCGCCGATGAGGGCACGCGGCTCGACCGCCTGCTGGCCGGCGCCCTTTCCGACATTTCGCGAAGCCGGATCAAGCCGCTGATCAAGGAGGGGATGGTCGAACTCGATGCGGTGCCGGTGACCGATCCGTCCCGCAAGGTGCGGGCGGGCGATATATACAGGGTGACGGTGCCGGAGGCCGTTCCGGGCGAACCGGAGCCTGAAAATATCCCCCTTGATATCGTTTTCGAGGATGAGCATCTGATCGTCATCAACAAGCCGGCGGGCATGGTCGTGCATCCGGCGGCCGGCAACTGGTCCGGCACCCTGGTCAATGCATTGCTGGCGCATTGCGGCGACAGCCTGTCCGGCATCGGCGGCGTCAAGCGCCCGGGCATCGTTCATCGCATCGACAAGGAGACCAGCGGCCTGATGGTGGTCGCAAAGAACGACGCCGCGCATCAGGGCCTCGCCGATCTTTTCGCCGCCCATGATATCGACCGCCGCTACAAGGCCGTCGTCTGGGGCCGCGTCTATCCGCCAAGCGGCGAGATCGAGGGAAATATCGGGCGCGATCCGCATAACCGCAAACGCATGGCGATGGTGACGAAAGGCGGGAAAAGCGCCCACACCCACTATCGCCTGGAGGAGAATTTCAGCGATATCGCAGGGCTTGTGTCTTGCGAGCTCGAGACCGGCCGTACGCATCAGATCCGGGTCCATATGACCCATATCGGCCACCCACTTGTCGGCGATCCACTCTACAGCCGTCCGAGGCGCAGCCGCATCAGCGCGCTGCCCGAAGACAGGCAGAAAATCATCATGAATTTCAGTCGGCAGGCCCTCCATGCCGAAACCCTCGGTTTTGTGCATCCCGTCACAGACAAACGCTTGAAATTTGAGGTAGATTTACCATCTGACTTGAGGGAACTGATCAAGGCATTCCGGGGATAACGCCCAAACAACACAGAAATGCCACGGTTTCCCTGTAGACAGGAATAATCCGGGCCCGTTTTTT
>SWBZ01003272.1_pt1 | contig 90597 bp, 86 predicted proteins | sample 4693031 | NCBI WGS metagenome assembly SWBZ01 (sample SAMN10267274, study PRJNA491770) | bioreactor metagenome | isolation source: DHS bioreactor inoculated with | place: Japan: off Shimokita Peninsula
GGGGGGGTGGGCCCCGATGGCTGGAGTCGAGCGATCGGCGGGCGACCCGGGTGGGCGCCCCGTCTCGCCGAAGCCGGATACCGCGCGGTCGTGATGACGTGGCCTGGGTTGTCGGCTGGCGGCGCATGGGACCCCGACACGCGGCTGGATGGGGCGGCGGTCGCCGGCGCGATCGTGGAGCTAATCGCTGCGCTCGGCGTTCCGGTCGTCCTCGTGGTCCACTCCATGTCCGCCGCTTTCGGTTATCGGGTCGCTTTCCACCATCGGGATTCACTGATCGCCCTAGTCGCGCTGGCACCCGCTCCCCCCGGGGACATCCAGCCCGAGCCCGCCGTGCTGGAGGAGGACGCCGATCACATCGTCGTCCAGGGACGCCCGCTCACCTGGAGGCTTCCCCGTCGCGGCTGGTGGCATCCCGGATCAGAGTTCATCGAGACGAAGCTGGTCGGTGCAAGCGAGCAATTCCCACCCGGTCACCTGGACGAGCTCCGTTCGCAGCTGGTGCCAATCCCAGCCGGGCTCCTCCTCGAGCGGCAGAACGTTCGCGGTGCGCAGGTCCATATCGGCGACAGGGAGTTGGACGGCCTACCGACCCTCGTGATGGTCGGTACCCACGACACCGATCATCCGATCGAGTCGGACCGCGCGACTGCTGACTGGCTCGCCGAGCGAGGCGGCGATGTCAGGTTCGTCGCGTTGACGGCAGCGAACGTGGCTGGCAACGGCCACATGCTGATGCAGGAGTCGAACAGCGATGCGGTGCTCAACCTTGTAACGGAGTGGCTCGGTCCAAATGTACGCCCGCGGCGGTGAGGATGGTGCAGCTGATCGCGACCCGGGCGCCGGTCATCTCTGATGGCCCGAGTACAGCAGGAGCCGTTGCTCAGCAAGTTCCTGCAGCAGGAATCGCCAGAGATGCCCGTCGTTGAATGCGTCACCCAGGTCGGGCAGGTCGGCGAGATCGTCGTCGTCGATCGGCATAGGCTCGGCCCCTGCCTGCAGAACGGCGAGGTGCACGCGAGCCAGGCTGTCGACATTGATCGCGCGGATGACGGCCTGCGGGACGCTCTCGCCGACGGCGGTGAGGCCGTGACCGCGCAGGATGCCGACGGGCCGCGTGCCGAAATCGTCCGCCATGGCCGTCGCGCGTGCGTGGTTGCGGATCAGCGCAGACGAGGAATGCGCGGGGATGCCGCCGCGCGCCATCCGCATAGCGGGGATGTTGAAGGCACCGACAATCGGTAGCAACGTCCGTCCGGTCAGCGAGAACGCGACGACAGCCGGCGGATGCGCGTGGACGACGGATCGAGCCGCAGGATTGCGGCGCAGCAGCTCAAGATGCAGAGACAGCTCGTTCGGCGCCCGGTACCCGCCGGCGAGCTCGAACGATCCCTCAAGGGGCACGGCGAGGATGTCGTCGGCGGTGGTGAACCGCAGCCCTCGCTCCTGCGGTCCGCGGGCTCGGATGAGGACGGTGTCGTCGTCGACCCGCAGGCTGACGTGCCCGAGGATGTCGTCCACGAGCCCCCGGACCGCGAGCACGCGGCAAGCATTGGCGACGAGCATGCGTTCGTCGACGTAGTCGTTCATCATCCACTTCTCCTTCGAGGCGTGATCTCCGATTGCGAATTCCTGGAAAATCTAGCAGAATCAGATTCTGTCTTAAAGAAAACCGGTCTCGACCGACATCATCTTCAAGGCGCGGAATAGGACTCTGACATCAGGAAGCAGCGGCCCAATGGCGAGCAAGACGACGATCTTCGAGGACGTGCGGCGCGGCATGATCCCGGCGCACATCTATAACGACGAGGAGATCTTCGAGCAGGAGAAGAGCAAGCTCTTCAGCCGCGCGTGGATTTTCGTCGGACATGAATCCGAGATCCCTCAGCCCGGTGACTACGTGGTGCGGCATGTGCTCGACGACTCGTTTATCGTCGTGCGCGATGAGAGTGGTGAGATTCGGGCGCACTTCAACATGTGCCTGCACCGCGGGATGCAGGTGTGCCGCGCCGAGGTCGGCAACGCCTCCCACTTCCGTTGCCCCTACCACGGGTGGTCATACCGCAACGACGGCCGGATTATGGGCCTCCCGTTCCACGAGGAGGCCTACGGGGGTGAGGCAGGGTTCAACAAGAAGGGTGCACGACTGCTCCCGGCGCCGAACCTCGACACATACAACGGTCTGATCTTCATCAGCATGGACCCGAACGCGCCGACCCTGCGGGAATACATCGGCGACTTCGCGTTCTACCTCGACTACTACACGGGGCAGAGCGCCAAGGGCATCGAGCTGCGTGGCCCGCAGCGGTGGCGCGTCAAGGCGAACTGGAAGATCGGCGCCGAGAACTTCGCCGGCGACATGTATCACACGCCCCAGACCCACACCTCGGTCGTCGAGATCGGGTTGTTCCGTGAGCCGAAGGCGGAGAAGCGCAAGGACGGCAACACGTACTGGGCCGGCAACGGCGGCGGCACGACCTACAAGCTCCCGCCTGGCAGCCTCGAGGAGCGGCTGCGCTATGTCGGATATCCCGACGCGATGATCGAGCGGATGAAGGAGCAGTGGTCGCCTGAGCAGCTCGATGTGATTGGCCGTGACGGGTTCATGATCTCTGCGGCATCGCTCTTCCCGAACATGAGTTTCGTGCACAACTGGCCGAAGGTGGAGGACGGGGACGACGTGCTGCCCTTCATCTCGATCCGTTCGTGGCAGCCCATTAGCGAGAACGAGACGGAGGTCTACTCCTGGTTCGCGGTCGATGCCGAGGCGCCGGAGGAGTTCAAGGATCTCTCGTACAAGGCCTACCTGATGTGCTTCGGTAGCACGGGAATGTTCGAGCAGGACGATGTCGAGAACTGGGTCTCGCTGACCACGACTGCCAAGGGTTCGATGGCTCGACGGCTCCTGCTCAACAGTCGGATGGGGACTCTCAAAGACGACACTCCGGTCGTCGCTGCGCTGACTCCTGAACAGTTCGCCGGTCCAGGCGTCGCGCACGTTGGTTACGGCGAGTACAACCAGCGTCATCTGCTCGATCGCTGGGCCGACTACCTCGACACCGATGACGAAGTCGAGGTGCAGGTCGCGAGCATCGGTACAGGCATCACCAACAACGGGGAGGCACCCGCATGATGAACACCGAGACCGGTGTCCAGATATCCGAGCAATCGCCTCTCGGCGCCCACGCCACGCGCGCCGATCGAGTCGGGCGGTCCCTATTGTTCTCCGACGAACTGCATCTCGAGGCGCATCGTTGGTTGATTGAAGAGGCTTACACCCTCGACGAGCAACGGTACGAGCACTGGCTTGAGACGCTTACAGAGGATATTCACTACATCATGCCGGTGCGTCAGACGACGGCTCTCGGGTCTTCCTTCACGACGGCGAGGGGGATGTCGCACTGGGACGAGAATAAGTACTCGCTCAGCCGCCGGGTCGCGCGATTCCTGACTGAACACGCTTGGACGGAGGACCCTCCCTCACGCCTGCGTCATTACGTGACGAACGTGCGCGTGTTCCTGTCCTCGGTCGAGGACGAGCTCATCGTCGACTCCGCCGTCCTGCTGTTCCGCAGCCGGGGAGACGTCAACGAGCCGTCAATCATCTCCGCTCACCGCGAGGATGTATTGCGTCGCGTCGGTGACGACCTGCAGCTGGCACGTCGGGTGATCATGGTGGACGAGTCGGTGCTCCGCATCCAGAACCTGGCGATCTTCCTGTGAGCGGCCTCGACTGGGAGGGTGCCGACGTCGATCGTGATGCCGCGGCGGCTGCGGCTGCGGAGCGCGAGCGTCTTATTGCCCGCACCGTCGGGGAGCCGCTCGTCATCGCCAACGAGTTTTCGGAGATCGAAGTGCGCCGTGTGGAAACTCACAACGGCACGAGGCTTCTGATCGACGCCCCGAAAACTGGCCAGTGGATCGCAATCGACCCCATGGAGCTCGAGGCCCTCACCTGGCAGACCACGCAGACGTTCTCCGAGATGATCGCGCGGCCTGACCAGCCGATGTTCCCCGAAATGCGACCGCAGTAGAAAGGAGAGACCGATGGCACGGATCATCGCAGACCGCAGCGCCTGTCAGGGCTACGCCAATTGCGTTGTCGCCGCGGGCGACTACTTCGACCTCGATGACGACGCCCTGGTGATCGTTCTGCGCGAGGACCTGCCCGACAGTGAGCGCAAGCGAGTAGAGGAGGCGGCGCGCAGCTGCCCCGTCTCCGCCTTGGTTGTGGAGGACTGACGTGTCCCGGGTCGTCATCGTCGGCGCCTCTGTTGGTGGGCTCAAGACCGCCCAAGCTCTTCGAAGCGAGGGGTTCGAGGGCGAGATCGTCCTGATTGACCAGGAGCGCCATCCCACCTACGACAAACCTCCGCTCTCGAAGAAGTACCTCACCGGTGAGACGGCGCGACACGAGATCGAACTTCTTTCCGAGCACGAGACGCGGGGGATCGGAGCCATCTCGATCTTCGGCACGCCCGCGGCATCCGTCGACCTCGAAGGCCAGGTTGTGACGCTCGCGGACGGTGCAGCTGTCTCATACGACACACTCGTGATCGCCACCGGGTCACGCGCCCGTCGCTCTCCGTGGGGTGAAGGTGAGCATATTCACTTGCTGCGTACCAGCGGCGATGCCGAGCGCTTGCGGGATGAGCTGGCCACAGCGAGGCACCTTGTGGTCATCGGCGCAGGCTTCATCGGGGGTGAGGCTGCCGCGACCGCGATCACGGCGGGCGTGCGGGTCAGCATGGTTGACCCGTTCCCGGCGCCGATGTCGCGGGTGCTCAATGCCGAGGTCGGCCAGATCTTCAGCCGCAAGTATGCGCATGAGGGCGTCGAGGAGTACTTCGGAAGGACAGTCGAAGGCGTCGAACAGACGGCAGACGGGGTGCGCGTGGTGCTCGATGGCGGCGAGATCATCGAGGCCGATGCAGCTCTCGTCGGTATCGGAGCTGTGGTCAACACGGAGTGGCTCGAGGGTTCCGGCATCGAACTCGACAACGGGGTGATCTGCGACTCTGGGCTGCGGGCCATCGGGCATCCTGAGATCTTTGCCGTCGGCGATATCGCACGTTGGGCGAGTGCGTCGCGCAACGTCTCGCTGCGCCTCGAACATTGGACCAATGCCGTTGATCAGGCTCGCGTCGTCGCACACAACATCGTCCACCCTGATGATTGCGAGGACTACGACACGACCGAGTATGTCTGGAGCGACCAGTACGACTGGAAGATCCAGGTGGTCGGGCGCACCGGCGCCGACGACATCGTCATCATCGGGTCCGAGGAGGACCAGCGCTTCGCCGTGCTCTACTCGGAGAGTGGCGACTCGCTGACCGGCGCGCTCGTCGTCAACTGGCCGCGGGCGCTCGTTAACACGCGGCGAGCGGTGGCTACGAGAACCGATCGAGCCGAGGTCGCGGCGCGCCTGAGCGGCGACGGCGCGCGGTCGGTCACGCCCGCGGTCTGAGGATGGTCCCCGTGACCACAAGAGGATACGATTTCTGTTGTGCAGAAATCGCCCGGCGACGGTGTAGCGCCCCAATACCCGATCGAGTCAGTGGACAACGCACTGCGGTTGCTCCTCCTTCTTGGCGAGCGTACGGAGGAGGTAAGGCTGACCGACGTCAGCGCCGAACTCGGGGTGGCGTCTTCGACGGCGCACCGCATCCTCGCAATGCTCATCTGGCGCGGATTTGCCCGTCAGGATCCGCGCACGAAGACCTACGGTCCGGGTCCGACACTCACGAGCGTGGCCTTCTCGATTTTCCGGCGCATGGATCTTCCGCGCCTGGCGCAGCCGATCCTCGAGGATCTCAGTTCCTCGATGGGCGAGACGAGCCATCTCGGCATCCTCGAAGGCGCGAACGTCCGCTTCATCGCGGCGTCCGAGCCGGCGGCGGCAGTCCGCGTCGCCTCACGCCTTGGACGGGAGATCCCGGCGTACGCGACCTCGACCGGCAAGGCGATGCTTGCCAGCCTGCCGGCAGAACAGCTCGGGCGCTTGTTCCCAACGGACTCGCTCCCCGCGGTGACCTCGCACACCGTTCAGTCCCTTGCGGACCTCGAGAAGGAACTCGAAGCCGTTCGGCGCCAGGGCTACTCGACGAACCGCGAGGAGAGCGAGGACGGTGTGGCGTCGGTCGCAGTCTCGGTCGCGAACTCAGCGGGCATCAATCTCGCCATCAACCTCGCTGCCCCAGTCCATCGTCTTCCGGTCTCGAAGGTCGCGACCTTCGGGCGAGCACTCAAGGACGCCTCGATGCGGCTGAGCGAGGCGTTGGGCTAATCACGGGGGTGCTCCGGTGAACCCCGCCCCGATCCCCCTCCTCCACGGACACTCGATTCCGCGTCTGGGTCTCGGCACGTGGCCGCTCGAGGGCGACGCGGTGCACGAGATGGTCGCGCTGGCGCTCGACATCGGCTATCGACTGATCGACACGTCTCACAAGTACCTCAACGAGGAACCGGTTGGCGCGGCGATCCGAGAGAGCGGGATCGCTCGCGAGGAGATCTTCGTCACCAGCAAGTTCAACAAGGAGGATCACAGCGTAGATGGTGTCCAGCGCGCCTATGACGAGAGCCTCCGACGGACCGGGCTCGACTACCTCGATCTATTCCTCATTCACTGGCCAGTGCCTTGGCTCGACACCTATGTTGCGGCGTGGCGGGGTCTTGTAAGACTCGTCGAGCAGGGGCGGGTCGGAGCAATCGGCGTCTCAAACTTCAAACGACCACATCTGGAACGGATCGTCGCCGCTACCGGACGCGTGCCCGACGTCAACCAGATCCAACTGAGTGCCGACCTGGCGCGCGACGATATCCGTGATCTGCACAAGCGGTGGGGCATCGTGACCGAGGCCTGGAGTCCGCTCGGGCGCGGAGGCCCCTTGCTCACAGATCCCGTCGTGGTAGACATCGCAGACCGGGTCGGTCGCACCCCCGCGCAGGTGTTGTTGCGGTGGCATGTGCAGCACAACATCGTCCCGATTCCGCGCGCGGACGACCCCAGACAGCTGCGGGAGAACGCACAGATCTTCGATTTCAACCTCACTCACGACGACCTTGCGGAGCTGAGGAACCTCGATCGCGGTGAATCAGCGGCACGAGATTCCGACTCAAAAGAGAACGGACATTAGCGCGTTTCTCCCCGACTCGATCGCGTTTCAAGTTTCAGGGGTCGAGCGATCAGATCCGAGATCGATGGTTTTGGCGAGCACCACGACGTCATCGCCAACGACGAGGGACTCATCTACCAGCTGCCCTTCAACCCCCTGGCATCCGCGATCGCGCGGCGCCCGCTCGTCGGCAACGTCGTCATCATCGGGTGCAACAACAAGACGGGCGACTTCGTCGACGTCGACGAGAACCTCGTCGACGGCATCCGCCGCGAGCTCGGGGTCCGATGACCCACCCGGCCACGCCGGCGTCCACCGCTTGCCAGCGGTGGACGCTCGGCCGGCACTCCTGGCGGCACCTGTCCGAGGGTGGGTTCGACGCCCGCCGCTTCACCGTCGACGAGATCCCCGAGGCCACCGCCCGCGCGTTCGTCTGCAGGCACCACTACACCGCCTCCTACCCCGCCGCCCGGCTCGCCTGGGGCGTGTTCACCGACGACGAGGCCTTCGCCGTCGACGGGCACGGCCTGGTCGGGGTCGCGGTGCTGTCAGTGCCGATGCGCGCGGCCGTGCTGACCAACGTCTTCCCTGAGCTCGAGCCGTTCGCCGAGTCGCTCGAGCTCGGCCGGTTCGTCCTCACCGACGCGACGCCGGCAAACGCCGAATCGTGGTTCCTCGCGCAGGTCTGGCGCCGCGCAGCTGCAGCCGGCATCCGAGAAGTCGTCTCGTTCGCCGACCCGATGCCCCGCCACCGCACCATCACCGACGTCGACGAGACCGGCCAGCTGCGCACCCGCACCGAGACGATCACCCCCGGCCACGTCGGCGCGATCTACCAGGCCACCAACGCCATCGGCCTCGGCAGATCCACCGCCCGCACCCTGAATTACGTTCCCTCCGCCGGCATCGTGCTCTCCGAACGCACCCTGTCGAAGATCCGCACCGGCGAGCAAGGCTGCGAGGCCGGCGAGCGTCACCTGCTCACCCTCGGCGCCAGGCAGCGGCGCGCCGGCGAGGATGCCCGGTCGTGGCTGCGCGAGGCGCTCGTCGACATCGGCGTGCGCAAGATCCGCCACCCCGGCAACCACCGCTACGCCTGGCCCCTGGGCAGCGCCCGGCAGCGGAGACAGCAGCTGATCGCGCTCGAGCGCACCGCGTACCCGAAGGCCGCGCGAGATCTCCTCCCGAAGATCGCCAGCTGACTGACCTGCAGGAACGCCTACCGGGCACGCCCTACGATCACCACGAAGACCTACGACAGGACGAGGACACCATGACCCTCAACTACCGAGACGAGGCCCTCAAGCAGCGCTCGGCGGGCGACACGGCGCTCGGGCTCGCGGTCACCGCCGACGACATCAAGGAGAAGGTCAGGCTCGCTTCGATGGCCGCGCAGCACTTCGCCGTCGCCGCCCGCTTCGAGGAGCTCCATTTCGAGTCGCTGACCGCAGGTCTCGACGAGTAGGCCCACAGCAAAGACAGGAACCCAGCATGTCCACCGCACCGGCACTACTCCGCAAGGGCTGGCCCGACCACCGAGTCAAGGAGCGTTATCTAGAACACGCTCAGTCGATCGTGGATGCCGGCGCCGAGTTCCGTGCGTTTCAGGTCGCCGACCGGCCACCGATCGAGCGACTGCTGAACGAGCGACTCGTCAGTGATAGCCCATTCACGCTGGCCCCGGAAGCCGGAGGCATCAAGGCCACGGGTGGCAGCGGGCTCATCGGTGTGGTCGTGCTCGAGGGCATCGAGGTACCTGACGACGGTGTGGCCGTTCGCGTCACCGCACTGGCGGTCACTCAGGAGTGGGAACGGCGTGGACTCGGCACGGTCCTTCTCGGCATGGTGCCGATGTTCACCGAGGGCATCAAGTTCATCTACGGCGGATGCGCACCCAGCGCGGCAGCCTTCTACCAGCGCGCCGGCTATGACGTGCTGCAGCCGGGCGAGCTCCTCCCGTTCCACCTTGGAAACGGGCTGCGCCTCGGGTCATCCAACCCGCACTACCCCGCCTGGTTTGTGCGGTACCTGCGTTAGCCGCCCTACAGGTGGCCGAGCGCTGCGAGCTCGTTGATCCGCTCGAGCGCTTTCTGCCAGTGCGTCCACCGGGGGATGAACCGATCGAGTCGCTCCTGCGTGACGCCGCGCTCTTCCAGCTGCCAGGTCACGGCGAGGCGGCCGTCCTCGAGGTACATCGGCCGCCCGTCGTCCCATGTGCAGTACTGGCCGATCGCGCGCTCGGCGTCGACGGCGCGCATGCTCACCTTGGGCTCCTCGACCTCGAGCACGATCGCAGACGGGGCGCACCACGACACACCCGACCCGTCGTAGTCGGGATCTTCCTCGACCGTGCCGATCGGCTGCACCCGGTACAGCGAGCCGCGGCCGACCCGCTTGCCGGATGGCACGACGAGCTCGAAGTGGTGAGCGTGAGCGCGCGCGAACTCGCGGTCGGTGGTGAAGTAGACCCGCTCGACGCTCGTCGTCGGCGGCAGGCCTGGCGCATCACGGGGTGAGTAGTCGTGTCCGGTCAGGATCAGAGCGGCCGGCGTCAACAGCCGATCGCCGACTGCGCGGCCCGGTGCGCCGCCGTGCCAGTACGTGGTCTCTTCGCTCACTCTGCGCCTCCCCCTCGGCGTGATCGCCAGTGGCCGGCGATCGGGTTGCCCGCGCGCGTGTGCGATCTCACCCACACGTCACCGTCCCCGGACGCCGCGGCCTCCTCGACCGCCGGCGCCGGTGCGGTGAGATCTGCGGCATCCGTCCACCCGCGGTCGAGCCGCCACGCGATCGCGTCCGGTGCTCTGCCGGGTGCGAGCGCGGGGGTGAGGAATGAGCCCATGAGCTCGCCGGCGTGCTCGACGGTGGGAACGGCCGCGGCCGGCGGTGTCATCACGGCCATCGCCTGATACCGGTTGCCCCAGCCCTCGGGGATCACCAGCTGCTCGAACGGCTCAAGACGCGAGTGGATCTGCTGGGTGGCGATCGCCAGTTGCAGCGGCCGCAGCGGGACGGTCTGCGTGCGGGCGATCACGACCAGGTCGACGAGATCCTTCACCCGGCTGCTGGGGCGGCCTCCCGGGTACGCCCGCGACATCGTCGCGCACACTTTCTCGGCGACCTGGTCAACGAGGGGGAACAGCCGGTACGGCGCCGACTGCAGGGGACGCGCCAGCTGCAGCCGGGCCGCCGGGTCGACGACCTCGACGTCACCGGTAGGCGGCGGGCCGACGACGAGGTCGACCTTGACCTCTCCGAACCGCTTGCGCGCTGCGCCGCTGCCTGCGTAGCACGCGAAGGTCACTTCCCGCGATCGGACATCCGGCTGCGTGTTGCCCTGCCCGGTCGCTCGGGATGAGACGAACTCGAAGGTCAGGTGGTCGCCGTAGTCGCGCTGCACCCGGGAGCGGAGATCCGCGACAGCCTCGTCGAGCGTCGCCTGCGAGGCGGCCAGATCGAGATCCCGTGTGTCCCGTGCGTCGGGCACGCGGGCGAGGATGCTCGTGCCGCCCTTGAGCAGCCACCCCGACGACTCTCCCGCGGCGAACACTCGGGTGAGGAACCGATCGAACCGCGCCTGAGAGATGACCTGGTCGACGCCGCGGCCGCTCTGGGATGCCGATGCGGCCGCGGCCGCCTTCATCGCCGACTCGAGGCCCTGCCAGCTGCTGTACGGGGATTCCTCGCTCACGCCAGCACACCGATCCCGGCGTCGGCTGCCAGCTGCTCGGCGAACGCCTCACCGCTGGGCAGCCCTTCACGCTCTGCCAGCGGTTCCAGGTGCCGTGCGAGCTCACGCAGGTCCGCGACACCGCGGGTATCCGCGTCGCGCAGCGCATCCGCGACCAGCGACAGGTCGACCCACTGCTCGACGAGATCCGCGAGCGTGCGCATCGGGGTCATCACCGGGACGCCCTCGGCGAGCGTGACATCCTCCGCCGGCAGCGCGAGCGTGCGCATCCGCACGCGCGGGTTCCTGCTCGTGCGGCGGCGCTCGCAGACCAGGTCGATCGCGTCGACCCAGAGATCTCCGAGCCCATGCAGCCGCGCCGCGGCGGCGCCCGCGACGATCACCGGCGACGCATCGCCCGTGCGGCCGCCGTCGCTGACCGACAGCCAGGCCGCAAGGATCTCCTCGTGCTCCTGCTCGGGAGCCCCTGCCATCCGGTACACGCCCTGAGCGATCCGCTCGAGCACCCCGGCCGCCGCCATCCGCGACAGCTGCATCCGAGGCACGCCGGCGGCCGCGGCCTGCCTGGTGGTCACCAGGCCCCACTGCATCCGCGCGAGCTTGCCGAGCTCGGCGATCGCCGACATCGTCATACCCCGAGTGTACCCCTCATCGTTACAACTGCTGTAGCTCTTGTAGGTTCCCGCTCGAGATGGCGCAGGATGCCGCGATTCCACGGTAGTTGGCAACGGTTTCGGGTGCGCGAGTCCATCACAAATGGCAGATCCCGGTCAAGTCCCGTGGATGGAGATCACGTCCGAGATTCGTGGGTCTGCACACTGGCGACGGTTTCGAATGACTCCACTGTTGGACCGAAACAGCCAGTCACCCAGACCCCACTTCGTGCAGCCGGCGTGCGTCTCAGAGGGCGTCAGGTCTGTGGTGTGACGAGGATCTTGACTTCGGTGTTGCGGCCTTCGCCGAGGAGGTGCTGGATGCCGCCCCCGACGATGTCGGAGAGGGGGATGCGGCTGCTGATCAGCGGACGCGGGTCGATGCGGCCGGCGGCGATCTCGTCGATGACCTCCGCGAAATCCTCGTCGGTGTAAGCAAAACTGCCGACCAGCCGCTTCTCGCTGATCAGGTAGGCGTTCAGGTCGACCTCGACGTTGGAGTGGAACTGCGCGACGACCACATTGACACCTCCCGGTCGCAGAGCCTTGAAGGCGGCGTCATACGTGGGCTGGCCGACGCCGGACGCATCGAACGCGGCATCCACTCCGGCACCGCCGGTGACCTCGGCGATGTACGCGTCCAGGTCGGTCTCCCGCGGATCGACCGCGTCGGCGCCGAGCTGTGCGGCCAGGGCGCGACGGGACGGGCTGGGCTCGCTGACGATGATCCGCTCCGCACCACGGGCGCGCAGACAGCCCAGGACGCCGAGACCGATCGGTCCCGCGCCGACGATCAACGCGGTCGTGCCCGCACCGGCGCCGGCCATCTTCGTGGCGTGCCAGGCGACGGTGGTGGACTCGACCATCGCGGCCACGTCCGCCTCGAACGGGACCGCATGGGCCTGGTCGCGGGCGACGACGACGTACTCGCTGAACCCGCCGCCGTGACCGTTGATCCCGATGAAGCCGAACATGACGCACAGGTTCACATCACCGCGCTTGCATGCCGCGCACTGCCCGCACCACACGTTCGGCCGCACCGCGACCACCTGGCCGACCTCGAGGTCGTCCACCCCCTCGCCGACGGCGACGACGCGGCCGGAGAACTCGTGGCCGAGCACGTGCGGGCCGGGCTCGCCGAACAGCGGATGGACGAGCTCGTTGGGCACCGGCATGTAGGAGTACAGTGCCAGGTCGCTGCCGCAGATGCCTGCCCACTCGACTTTGATCTTCACCTGCCCGGGTCCGGGCTCCGGCTCGGGGAGGTCGACCAGCTCCGCGTCGTTCGCGGCCTTGAGCACGAGTCCTTGCATTGTCGTCACCTTTCCTTCTTCGCGACCAGGTCAGTCGCGGACACCTGCCCGATCGCGTGCAGCAGATCCGTGACGCGGGCGCGCAACCGCTGGACCGCGTCTGCCCCGTCGGTCGCATCACGCAGCACGAGGCTCGTGAGGGACAGGATCGCGACCGCCAGCACCTCCGCCTGCGGCCGGGTGAGCTCGGCCCCGCGCCGCTGCAGCACGTCGGCGAGATCGGCGGTCCCGGCGAGCACCTCGTCCGCCCACACCGACCACAACTGCGTATCCGCGGTCACCACCGGAAGCAGGCGTCGGGTGCGCTCGGCGAACGCACCCTCGGCGACGACGGCGAAGCCGTGCACGTACGCGTTCAGCAGCGGCATGCGTGCCGGTGCATCCTCGATCACTCGCATCATCATGCGGCGGGTGTCCCGCGTGGCCGGGCGGACGCAATCCTCCTTACGGGGGAACATCCGATGGAACGTGCTCCGCGAGATCCCCGCCGCCGCGGCCAGCTCATGCACCGACGCCGCACCACCGGACTCGGCCAGCCGCCACATGGCAGCCGTCGAGACCCTCAGAACCTCATCGTCGTCGAACTCGTACCGCACCACACCAGCCTAGACCACGTGAGACATTGTGTCACGCGGGTCAAGACGGTGACCGCATGGGCCTCCCTGGTGACCTGTAACGTCTCGCTCCGGGCGATCTCCAGCGGAAGGGAAGAGGCGTCGAACAGCACCGAGGACCAGCCGTGCCGGATTGCCTCGCTGACCACCGTACGGTCCGGGCAGTGATCGAGGTGCAACGCGACCGGAACGGCTGCTCCTTCTTCCTGCCTGTCATGCTGACGACCCTCCCGGTTCGAGGGAGACGCTCCCCTTCGGCAGTACCCTTTCGAGTTCGCGGGCCAGGCGCACGCCGAGGTGTGTGAGAGTCATGGGGCGGCCGCGGGCTCCCGGAATCAGGAGGGGACCGCCGGCGTCCCGGCTGAGCCGTGCCAGCTGCTTGCTGAGAGTGCTTTGAGTTGTCCCAATTTCGGTAGCTGCGGCCCGGATGCTGTCGTGTCGGGCGGCGATCAAGAAGCGACGGGCACGCACGATCGGGTTCCGACCGATGAGGGTACGGCGCAGGAGCCGTGATGCTCCCGCGAGAGGATGCGGGTGCAGGGTCGCGGCTTCGCTCGCACTCCCGGCGCGGCGGATCGGGACCCGCGCATCCCGTAGCCGGCGACTGATCGTCGGTGTAGTGCATCCGACGAGGGCGGCGATCTGGCCGATGGTGAGCCGCTGCTCAAGGTACTGGTGGCGGAGCCAGCGCTCATCGATCACATGCAGCGGCGGTCGGCCCCGCCGCGTCGAGGTCGATCGGTCAGCAAGCAGCCGGGAAACGGTCTGTCGGGACACCCCGGCCAGCTCCGCGAGCTCGTACGTGCTGGAACCGGCCCGATACCGATCAGCGATGCCATCCGCGCCGACGCTCGCATCGATCCGAATGCTGGAAGGCCGTGCAGGCGGCCACGACGCATCGCCGAGGACGTCCACGGCCGTGCCGGTGTCGAACTGTGCGAGCGGTGGCGTCCATGCGAGCGGTTCGTCAATGCCGTGGGCGGTGAGGAACTCATCGCCAATCCGGGCAAGGTCCACGCGCGGCTCCTCGGGGATCCGGCCCACGAACCTCGTCTCGGACGCGAAGGTGACGTCGGCGGCGTCCCAGCCTCCTGGCATTGCTCGCAGCGGGTTCCCGGTGATCACGCGGAACAGGTACGCACGAGCGTGCCGGTGTCGGCGCCCCGCTCCCGGGTGCACATTGTGCCGGCTACATAGTTCGCGCCACCGCATCTCGGGTAGCAGTGCGCTGCAGTCGAGGGTTCGACGACGGCCGTAGTCGATCGGTGACCCGTTGGTGTCGAGATAGGCGACGAGGCGAAGGATCACGCCCAGTGCGAGATGTTCATGCTGTCCGCGACCAAACTCGCGCATCACGTTGGTGACCTGCCGCACCGGCGCATCCGAGTCCAACAGAGCGAGGGCCGCGGCGTGGGTCAGCCGTGTCCCGGCGAACACGACGGCCGCGGCGAGAGCGGATGCCGCGATCTCCCTGTCCATACGTCCTGGGGAGAGCACGGCCGTCCACTCGTCCCACAACTGCGCGGGCACCTTCCGTGCCCTCTCCTCCGCGTCGACATCGGCAAGGGCAGCGGACTGGAGAAACCCGGTGGGGCGGCGTGTGCGACCGAACGATGCCGCGATCAGCGACTGCACCTGCGGTGTGCTCAGCGTGTACGACGTACTGGCAGCGAGGCGACCCCGCAACAACTCGATCGTGCGATCCGTGTCACCCAGCGTCGCGATGGCGATCGCCGTCCCTGCCGCCGAGGCTCCCGAGGTCGACGACGACGACCAGGATGTGTCGATGCCTCCGCTTCGCAGGTGGTCGAGCAGCTCCGCGCCGAGCACCGTGCCGTCGACGTGGCCGTTGCTCAATGCGACGCGGGCTGCCCGGGAGAGGAGGCGGATGTCTTCGAGTACACGGACCGCGGGCTGCGGGGCGTCGGCGTAGATCCCGAACCTGCCTTCGCCCGTGGACACGACGCGCATCATCATCCGCTGGGCATGCATGACCGTCTCTGACGCGGGGATCGGTTCCGCGTCGACGGTGAGATCGGCGCGGCACCGGCTGGCAATCGGTCCGGTCCCGGCATCGGGCACCCGGTTGTGGCACTGGCCGGGCACAGGGATCACTGCGAGCGGATGCCCCACCTGGCGTGGATGCCGACCGCAGGCGGGGCAGGCATCGACGAGGATCCGACGATGCCTCGCGCACGCGAACGCGAACGGGAACTGCCACGACATCCGCCACCGACCACCCGAGTCAGCCAGACAATCCGGGCAGAACCGGCCTGCCGTCCCCGCGGCCGCGCACCGGACACTGATCCTCCCGTTGCGCGTGCGACGGATCGCATGCCGCGCGAACCGCATCCTCGTCATCTCCTGAAACTGCGCCGCCGGGATACCTGTCGCCTGCTCCACCCGACCCGCCTGCGCATCGGTCAGCTCGGTCGCCCACGCGTTCGCCATCCACCACGTCGCCGACACCGCTGCCCCATCACGCTGCTCGATCAGGCCCAGCGCGCACCCGACCTCAGCGATCGTCGCCCTGTTCGCAGCAGCCAACGCCTCCACCCACGAATCGAACGGCTCATCCGGCAGCGGCCGCACCCGAAACGGCAGCACGCGCACGTGGTCGGCGAGGTTGCTCATCAGGCGGCCGATTTCTCTTCAGCGTGGGGCTGCTGCTTGGGTGCTTCCTTGGCGCGGCGCCGTTCTCGACGCGCGGCCTCTTGCTTGTCGAGGCGCGCTTCGAGTTCGCCGCGCTCCGTCTCCGCGCCCTCATCGATGCGGATGTCGTCGAGCAACGTCCGGTCGATGGCTTCCTGGCCGGTGCGGATAGCGCGGGACGCTCCACGACGGATCAGATCCATGAGGGAGCCGATGTTGCCCGTGGTGCGGGCGAAGAGGTAGCGGGACATGTCGACGAGCATCCCGTCGCGCGCGTCGGCGAGAACGAGCGCCTGTTCGATGTGCCAGAGCAGGCTGCACCATTCCTCGCGGGTGTGCTTGGTGCGCAGGCTGTACGGGTCGAGGCTGAACACCGTCCACCGGCGGAACGTCTGCGCCATCGCTGCCTCTCTTCCCACCGCGCCCTCGCCGACAAGACCACGTTCGCGGAGGGCGACGCCGGCGAATAGGAAGGTGGCGCTGTACTCGTTGGACAGCCACTTCAACTGGTTTGCGACCTCCACCCCGTCTCGGGTCCGCATGCTCAGGAAGTGCAGGTCGTCGATGATCACGAGGCGCGTGTCGTGTCGTTCGATGCAGTCCGCGGCGGCGCGAGCCAGGTCACGGCCGGCCATCGATCGGTGCAGGATGCCCGCCGTCGCGGGGTGGGCGTAGAAGCCCAGGATCATCATGTGCAGGCCTTTGATGGTCAGCCTGCCAGGCACAGTGATGTGGCACACCGGGAGATGCAGGATGTCCTGGTCGGCGTCGAGGTGTTCGCCGATCTCGGCGACCCGCTGCCGGTGGAAGTCCCGCCCGAATGTGTTCACCACCGTGGACTTGCCGAGCGCCGGCGGGGCGTCCAGTGCGGCGGCGGACTTGACCCTGTCGGAGTCTTGAAGGTTGCTGTCGAGGATGTCGGCCAGCTGGGTGTGCACACCGTGGACCTGGCGCGTGCGCAGGAGGATGTTCGCGTGCCACGCCCGCCGGTCCGCGTCGTACCGTGCCCGCCTCTCCGGGTCGAGCGCATCAAGCTGGACCCGGATGAGGTGTTCGGGGCGCGATCGGGGCGGGCGCTCGGCGAAATCCTTCCAGCCCTCGTAGGTCGACAGGCTCCGCTGCCGACCCATCGTGGCCCCTTCGAAAACACCGGCGGTGGCGGTCATTGGATCATCTCCATCGGCTCGAAGTAGTAGTCGGATCGGATCGTGGGTTCGTCGATATCGTCCTCGTCGTCGTCATCGCCGCCCTCCGGCGCATCCACGCGCCGGCGCGGATCCCGCACGGACCCGGTCAGCTCGTCGGCAAGGTCTTGGGACGGGCTCAGTTCCGCGTCGAGGAGCCGCTGGATGGACCGAAGCGACCACACTCCGTCCTGGTCGGGCTCCCGGTCATTGAGTCGGGCGGCCGTCCGTGCGCTCATCCGCCGTTCGGACGGGGTGAGCGCACGGCCCGCGCCCCAGTCCTCGAGCAGCTGCGCGGCGACGTCGTCGACCTGGGAGGGACGACCCTGCCTGATGGCGATCTTCTTCGCGTACTCGAGCGCGTCGAGGCTGAACGGGGTGTCGAACGCATCCTTGTGCTCCCACTCGAGGGTGTGCCAAGTGTTGTCCTCGGGGTCTCGGAAGTAGATCTGTGAGAGGTCGTCCGGGTTGATCACAAAGGGCCAATCGGTGCCCTTGTCGCGGTGGATCGACCGAGCACGGTTGCGGTACTTCGCAACGGACTCACCCGTGTACCGCAGCTTGTGGATCTCCACCCCGTAGTGATTGAACTGGCGCTTGACGACCGGGAGCAGCTCGAGGAGGACGCTGCGGTCGACCGGCATCCGCAGTTGCCCGGCGACGGCAAGGCCCTGCTCGTATCGTTCGGCGGGGCTCAGCTTCACGCCGGGAAGCTTCGGGTCCTCCAGGGATCCATGAGGACGCAGGTGGTAGACCGTCGCCGCCCATTCGCGGATGATCTGCTCGAGCTGCGGGACGGTGTACACGGCTTCGCCCTCAGGGTCGTCGCCGCGGCCGGCCACGTCGGCGCCCTTGTACCCCGGCAACTCCTGAAGAAACGTGTCGAGGGTTCGGAAGAACCGCTCCATCGGACCCTTGTCGGTCGGCTGGTACACGCGAGCCGGTTGGATCGACATGCCGATGCGGGCGCAGGCGCTCGTAACGTGCTCCGACAGGTAGGGCGCACCGTGGTCAACGATGATCGTCTCCGGGAGAATGCCCGCACGAGTGAATCGGGGCATGCGGAGCCGGGTGGGATCGACGAGGAGCGTGTCAGGCACCCCGTGGTAGGGCCAGCGGGCGCGAGCGTCCCATTCGTTCGGAGTGTCGAACGGCTGGCAAGCCTCCATCAGCACGCCAGCGACATCGATGGACTTCGTGGAGCCGGGAGTGAGGCGCAGCCCGAGAATGCAGCGGGAGTAGAGATCCATCGCGACGGTGAGGTCCGCGCACACCCACTTGCCGGTGACCGGTGCGACGGCGAACACGTTCAACGGAGTGGTGTCCATGAACACGTACTGTCCGGGCCGGGAGGCGTGCAATCGACCGTACGGGGCGAGCGGCCGATTGGCGTTGGACCGCTTCCGCTTCGTACTGCCCGAGAACGTCGCCCTGCCCCGGGAGAGTTCGTCGAGGATCTTGTAGGCGGCGCTGCGCGATGGCGGAGTGACCACGCCCGCGCCGAACGTACGTTCCACACGTGCGTTGACGCGGGCAATGATGATGCGCTTCGCGACCTTCGACTCGTTGGTCTGCTCATCGACGATCTCGCGGGCTACGTCGATCCATCGGTCATCGAAGCTCACGAGGGCCTGACCCGGCTGCGCCAAGCGGTTGTCGATCAGACCGACCTCGCCCGCCTCCTTGTATCGAGAGATCCATCGCGCCACAGTGCGGTGCCCCTTGCCGAGCTCAGCAGCTTTCGCCGCGATGCGCTCCTCCATGCGCCGCTCCGGATGGAAAGCCAGACGAGGCTCACCCTCACGGGCGACCTCCGCACTGCCACTCCTGTATCCGGTGAGCACCTCGCGGACGTGGTCGGCGCGTTCTAGCGACGTGGCTCGGGCCATGTCGGTCGCGTCGCCCCAGATCACACCGAGCGGGACGGCTTCCTCCTCGGCTCGGGTCCGGCCCGGGATGTGCGCGAGGCCGCCCTCACTGCGCGGCCGAAGCACGTCGAGAAGGCGCAGTCGGCGGAGTCGGCCGTCTCTGCCCCGGGTGACAACAGCTCCGTCGCAGACTTCCACGACGGTGCACGGGTCACCGTCGTAGACCAGGTCGGCCCCGGCTTTCAACATCCACGTGTTGCTCATATCGCTCTCCTTGGCGTCGACACGGTCAGGCTGCGCGAGGCGGAGTGGGCTGCGGGGCAACACTCAGGTGCACGATCGGGCGAGGCTGCACGATCTTCGTCTGTTCCCCCACCTCCCGTTCGCCGAACACCTCCCGCACGTACTCCTCGGCATCTTGGAAGATCACAGCTGTCACCACCGGGGCTGCGGGCGACGCGGGCGCTACGGCAGGGATGCCGAGCAACGCACACGCCCGCTCGACGCCCGACTCGGCCGCGAAGTCCGGGAACACTTCGGTAGCGGCATTGATGACGCCTCGGCCAGGGCGGAGGGTCTCGAGCAGGTTCATATCGGCTCCAACAGGTTCGTCGTGCTCAATGGGCGGGCGGTGAGATCCGTGCGCAACCGCTGCGACCACAGCAGATGCAACACGAGGGAACGAGCGAACCTGACACCGCCCGCGATCGGAGTCACGGCGCGAACCGCTTCCCCGAACGTCTGAGGAACCGACAGCTCACGAACGGCCGCTCCCACCTCCGCATCGGGGAACTGGAACGGTCGCCGGTACCCGGCAAGGAACTGCACGTTCGTGAACAGGGTCGGATCAGGCTCGGACTGCACTCGGTACTCCCAGCCATGTGCCTCAATCACCCGCCGTGACCAGGCGAGCGAGTCGCGCACCTTGGGTAGCGACAGCTTCTCCGCGGGTTTCACATCAAGCACGCACACGGACTGGTCAGGGCCCGCGATCAGGTAGTCCGGGATGTGTCGGCGGTGCTTGCCGTGATCATCCCCGTCGAGCAGGAACGGCTGGGAGAGGATCCACTCGACATTCGTGTCGAAGTCCGCGAGGAGCAGGTTCGCGTACTCGAGGCGGGACTCGTAGCCCACGGGCGCATCCATCGTCGCCGACCAGTAGCTGCCGGAGAAGTGCGCCTGCTTCTTGTACCAGCGGAAGACCCGCCACGGTACCGCGGCGTCGAACATGCGCAACCGCACATCCTCGAGTGGAACGACGTCGATGAGATCCTCCGACTTGCGGATTCGGACCACCGACGCCGACCGGATCATCGAGGATCCATGCCCCAAGTTCGGCGACCGTCACCGCTGACCCCCCGCTGGGGACTCGGTGCGATCAACGTGCGCATGCACACATGCTGTTACCTGTCATGCTCACGCGGGAACCGGCGAAGCCGACAGAAATCAGCGATCAGCTTTGTTGCAAATCAATAAAAAGCTGTTCACAGTAAATGTCACATTCACTACTCTACCGGTGTTGTGCGTGTCACGTACACAACAAGCTTTCCGGGCACGTCTGGGGACTGTCCATCACATATGAGACACTCGGAGCATGACGACGGCGATCGATCCGATTGCCCCCGAAGGGTCCAAAGCGCTCTTCGGGAACAGCTACATGCACACCGTGCTCGTCGAGATCAGCAAGCACGACGGAGAGACCTTCTCGCCGAAGCAGATCATCGACGCCACCGGCCTTCCCGGCGGGCTGGTGCACCCCCTCATCAAGCGGCTTCGCTCGCAGCACTTCATCGAGTACATCGGGCGCGTCCCCGGTGAGAAGACCACGCTCTACAAGGCCAACGACAACCCCTACATTCGCGCTGCACGCGAGTACGCCCAGGCGACCCCGACCCAGCACCACTCGAACTAGGTGCGCTCAGCGGCAAGCCGCCCTGGGCCGGCACGATCTCACCCGTCTGCGGCTCCCAAACCGATCTCCTGCCGTGCCGGCACCTGGTACGGGCAGCGTCACCTGCGCCGCAACGCCCGGAGGCGGTCGTCCAACGAGTCCCCACCCGGCCACAGCCGGCAGCGGCACCTCATCGTGCGCTGCGCATCGAACACGTCCAGATGGAACCGCGCCATCGACCTCTCATCGACCAGCCCGGCCGATGCCGCAGTCCACAACACGTCGCAGGCGTCTTGAACACGTCCCGGGCCAAGGTTGGAGCGGTGTGCAGCGAAGTCGTAGGCGGGCCCGTCGTCGGTGACGAACACCGCTCCGGTCGCTTGGGCGATCACGATCGACTCGGCCTCGCCGAGGTGCTTGTCCGTCGCGTCGCCACCGTCCAGACGGGCACGAAGACGCAGAGTCTCGACGACATCTCCTTCGACCGGGTCTCCCAACCAGGGGAAGTCCAGAACGGCCTGACACTGGTCATGGCTCATCAAGAGCCGCGCGCCGTCCTCCACCTCCCGCCGCACCTGCTCACTCCACCGCGGCTCGGCTGCACCCCGATGAACCTGGGAGAGGAGCGGCAACGCGCCAGCGACGGCGAAGTGCTGCAGCGTCACGGAGTCATAGAGGTACAAGGTCGGCACCGCCGGAGCAACTCAACCCGGGAACCCGATGACGAACGCGTCGTCCTCCACGGCGTCGTCGACGCTGTCCAGGAGGTCGTCCGGATAGTCCGCGGAACCCACCTCGCTCGCGAGGATGTCCGTCACGTCCTCCACTGACTCGCCGACCAGCGAGGCGATCGGGGCGGCGCTGACCAGACCTGCCCGGTAGGCGTTCTTCAGGGTCCCGATCAATCCCGTCGGCAGGACTGCGCGAGCATCCAATGCGTCAGATCTCGACAGCAGCACCGTCCGCAAGGCATCGTCTTCCAGGCCGTCCACGAACGCGGCGCGCTTCAGATCGAGAAGGGAGTCGCGGGTACTCGCATCGATGTATCGCAAGTTGTGCAGCCGATAGATCGCGGACATATACGAGCTATCCAGCACATCCATCATTCGCGCCAGCGTCGGCTCAAGCTTCCGACCCGACTCCGCCGCCAGCTCCGCCACACGTGCGCGAGGAAGCAACAACTCTGACGCGAACACGTTCGCGCGCCGCTCATCAGCACTCACCGCGCGCACCTGACGATCGACCTGCACACCCGAACTCTCACCAGCCAACAGGTGCCCGAACTCGTGCGCCAGAGTGAAGAGCGACCGCTGACGGCGCTGAGTCGCGTTGACGACAATCGTCGGATACTCCCTGCTCAGCAACGCAGCACCAATGACATCGTCGTCGAACGGCTCAACGATCACGTCGATCCCGAACTGCACGCCCAGTTCTTCAGCGAGGCCTACAAAGCGGCCCGCCCCATCCTCAAACGGTCGCAGCTTCGACAACACCCAATCCGCGAGCACGCGGGCGCTAGCGAACTCATCCAACCCCGCGACGGAGGGAACCTCGTCCCACACCTCCCGGCGCTGACGCGTGTCCGCCGGGAGCGCCAGCCGAAGATCCTGGATCTGGTTCACACGAGCGATCAACGTGCTCTCGGCAGCGCGCATTGATGTCACGGAACGCGCCGCAACAGCAGTCTGAGCAGGGCTCTCCTCAAGCAGAGCCAACGGAGACACGCCCTGTGCTTTCGCGATCTCCAGGACCTCATGCGACTTCACCGCACGGTTGTCGTTCTCGATCTGGGACATCGCGGACGCGCTCAAACCGATCGCCTTCGCAAGGTCGGCCGACAACAGTCCAGCCGCATCACGTGCAGCACGAATCCGCGCCCCGATCGAACTGTCCACAGCCCCGATGCTACCAGCGATTTCGAAAATCGAAACCCCGCCGTGCCGCCTGCGGGCCGACTGAGGCCATCTCCGTCGATCGCACGCCGCCGCTCGCTCGCGCCCATGCCGTCTCGTGGGACTCGTGCAACGCTCGCTCGCGCGTCCACGGCAAATGGCACAACTGCCAAGTGCCTGCCAACTACCCGTGGAATATGTCATTTCGGCGTGGAACCTACAAAACCTACACCTATCCGAAGTCGCCGGGGGCCATGTCGGCGAAGCGCGAGTAATGGCCCTGGAATGCGACGGTGATCGTGTCGGTGGGTCCGTTACGGTGCTTGGCGACGATCAGGTCGGCCTCGCCAGCGCGGGGTGAGTCCTTCTCGTAGGCCGCTTCACGGTGCAGCAGTACGACCATGTCGGCATCCTGCTCGATCGAACCCGATTCACGCAGGTCAGACAGCGCCGGCTTCTTGTCGGCACGCTGCTCGGGACCACGGTTCAGCTGCGACAACGCGATCACGGGAACCCCGAGTTCCTTGGCGAGCAGCTTCAGCGCACGGGAGAATTCCGAGACCTCCTGCTGACGCGACTCGACCCGCTTGCCGCTTGTCATGAGCTGCAGGTAGTCGATGACGACCATCTTCAGGCCGGCGCGCTGCTTGAGTCGGCGGCACTTTGCCCGGATCTCGACGAGGGTCATGTTCGGGCTGTCGTCGATGTAGAGAGGTGCCTCATTGATGCGGCCTCGGGTGGCGGCGATCGTCGTCCAGTCTCGGGAGTCGAGCGTGCCCTTGCGCATGTTCTGCAGCGGCACGGCGCCCTCCGCACTCATGAGGCGCATGGCGATCTCGCTGCGCCCCATTTCGAGTGAGAAGAAGATCGTCGGCATGTTGTTCTTGATCGCCGCGGCCCGCGCGAAGTCGAGGGCGAGCGTCGACTTACCCATCGCGGGACGAGCGGCGATGATGATCATCTGCCCGGGGTGCAACCCGTTCGTGAGCTGATCGAGACCGCTGAAGCCCGTCGGGATGCCGGTCATCTTGCCATCGCGGCCACGCGCGGCCTCGATCTCTTCGAGTGCGGCATCGACCGCGGTCTCGAGCGGCACATAGTCTTCGGCTGCCTCGGCGCCGGTGACCGAGTAGATCTCCGCCTGCGCGGAGTTGACGAGGTCTACGGCTTCGCCCTGCCCGGCGTATCCCATTTGGACGATGCGGGTACCGGCCTCGACGAGACGACGCAGGAGCGCGCGCTCCGCGACGATCGACGCGTAATAGGCGGCGTTGGCGGCGGTAGGGACGATCGAGGTGAGCGTGTGCAGATAGTCGGCGCCGCCGGCGCGCTGCAGTTCACCCGTCTTGATGAGCTCGTCGGTGACCGTGATGACATCGGTCGGCTCACCGTGCGAGTAGAGCGTGAGGATCGCCTCGAAGATCAGTTCGTGCTTGGGGATGTAGAAGTCAGCGCCGCGCAGGGTCTCGATGACATCGGCGACGGCATCCTTCGACAGCAGCATGCCGCCGAGTGCGCTCTGCTCGGCGAGGATGTCGTGCGGCGGAGTGCGCTCGTGGTCACGGGGTCCGCCGAGCCGATCCTCCGAGATGTCCGCAATCGACATGTATCCCCCTTCACTGTGATGACGTCAACCGTCGTGCGTTCACTGCCCGCGACTCGCTGGGGCGAGCGTTCGGGCTGGTTGCCGAGGCCGTACAGCTATCCGGTTTCCGCGCCGAATGCGGATCGCCTCCCCACCGGGCAGGACCACGCTAGGGATGGGGTCCGACACCCGCAACACAGCCTGTGGATAACTTTGTGGAGAAGATGCGGGAAACGCCGTGGAGCTTGTGAGAAGTGCCTGTGGACAAAGCCTGGGGGTCTACGGAAATGGGCATGCGAATATCCACCTGATCTGGGTTTTGTTTTACGCACAGATTGTGGACAAGGTTGTGGTTGAACCTGGGATTGAAGGTTCGCTTCGGGACCGTCCACTGTGTACAAACGGCGGGGATTCTCCTACCAGGGACCCCGCGAACGTGCAAGTAGGACGAGCAAAGGGCGAAACGTCCTGCAGGGGCAAGGGGGATTGTGCTTCACGCGAATCGGCGTCTGATCCCGCGCAAATCGTGCGTTCAATGACCGGCTGTTCGGGGAGCGGAGGCGAACGATGGACACGCATCCTCAGCGGATGACGTCGGCGTCACCGCGACACTGGTCGCCCGACGCCCTGCACGCCGCTGACGCAGAAGGGCGGATGCTGCAGACTGCGTGTCTGCGGCATCCGCCCTTCGGGGCGTCTCGCGATTACTTCGCGGCGACGACCTGCAGCGTGATCACGGCGGTCACGTCGTCGCGCAGACGGATCGTGGCCTCGTGCTCGCCGACCGACTTGATCGGCGACGTGATGTGGATCTTGCGCTTGTCGAGGTCACCAAAACCGGCGGCCTTGACAGCGTCCGCGACATCCGCGGGCTTGACCGAACCGAACAGGCGGCCTTCGGCGCCAGCCTTGATGGCGAGCTTGACCTTGTTCGACTCGAGGTTCTGCTTGAGCGAAACAGCCTCTTCGTGGTCGTGGATCGCACGAGCCTCGCGTGCAGCGCGGATCGAGGCGACCTGCTTCTCGCCACCGCGGCTCCAGGCCACGGCGAATCCCTGCGGGATGAGGTAGTTACGGGCGTACCCGTCCTTGACCTCGACAACGTCACCGGCGCTACCGAGCCCGGCGACCTCGTTCGTGAGAATGAGCTTCGACATGGGGACTCCTTAGCGGCCAGCGCCGGCGTAAGGCAGGAGCGCCATTTCGCGCGCGTTCTTGATCGCGCGGGCGATCAGACGCTGCTCCTGCACCGAAACACCGGTGATACGACGGGCGCGGATCTTGCCGCGCTCCGAGATGAACTTGCGGAGGGTTGCGACATCCTTGTAGTCGATGACGCCGACCCGGATTGCCTTTGCCGGTGCTACCGGCTTGCCGCCCTTGCGCGGCTTGCGGCGATCGCCGCTTGACTTTCCAGCCATGGGATTTCCTTACGTGTGAACGGATGCCGCGGCATCCGTAGTGCTTAGAACGGGGTGTCGTCGCCGTAGCTGCCGGGGGCAGCCCAAGCGTCGGCGTTCGAGGAACCGGGGGTCGACCAGGGCTCGTCGGCAACCTGACCGCGGGACTGGCTACCGCCACCGCCGCCACCGCTGCTCGCGGCGCGCGTGACCTGAGCTGTCGCGTAACGCAGCGACGGGCCGATCTCGTCGACCTCCAGCTCGATGGCGGTGCGGTTGTTGCCTTCGCGGTCCTGGTAGCTGCGCTGCTTGAGGCGCCCGGTCGCGATGACGCGGGAGCCCTTGGTCAGCGAGCCGGCGACGTGCTCGGCGAAGTCACGCCAGACGCTCGCGCGAAGGAACAGCGCTTCGCCGTCCTTCCACTCATTGGCCTGACGGTCGAAAGTGCGCGGCGTCGATGCGATCGTGAAGTTCGCGACCGGAAGCCCGTTCTGCGTGTAGCGCAGCTCGGGATCAGCCGTGAGGTTGCCCACAACGGTGATGACGGTTTCGCCGGCCATGACGATTACGCCTTCGCAGCCCGAGCCGGTGCGGCAGCCTTGCGGGCAGCCTTCTCTTCGGCGCGCTTTGCCTCCGACGCGACCATCGCAATGGCCTCCTCGGCACGCAGCACCTTGGTGCGCATGATCTGCTCGTTCAGCTTGAGCTGACGGTCGAGCTCCTGCGCGGCATCGCTGGTCGAGGTGAAGTTGACGACGGCGTAGATGCCCTCGGTCTTCTTCTGGATCTCGTAAGCCAGGCGACGGCGGCCCCAGACATCGACGTTCTCGATCGAGCCACCATCGTTGGTGATGACTGCGAGGAACTTGTCGAGGGTCGTGGGGACCTGGCGCTCGTCGATCTCAGGGTTGATGATCACCATGAGTTCGTACTGGTGTGTGTGCGTCACTGACCCACCTCCTTCGGACTAGAACGGCTGTCGGGCATTTCCCGACAGCAGGAGGGTGTGTGCACGTGTCCGGACTGATTCCGCATGAGCGGATGCCGGACAACCTTCACAGTGTATCGGATGCGGCATCCGCGGCCCAACCGGCCGTTCTCCGTCAGGCGCGGGGCTGGGTCCTGCGATCCCGCGTGCGCACGACGATCGCGTAGATCGGGCGTGTCAGGAACAACACGAACAGCCACCAATAGTTCAGGGCCGGGATGGCGAACATCAGCAACAGTGCCACCCCGAACAGGACCGTGATAATCACCCCGACGGCCAGGCCGTCCCGGAATTTGGCCTGCGATTCGTGATGCAGTTCCGGGTGCCGGATGAGGTAGACCCGCGTGAGCGTCAGGACGAGGCTCGTGAGGATGAGCGAGCCGACGTAGAGGAGCTTCTCGATCGGGTCGGGATCGAAAGTGCTCGTGATAGCGGTTGCGACCGGGAGCCACACGATCGTGAACATCCACACGATCGTGAGCCACAGGAGGCCCTGGTCCACATGGGTGACTCGAGCGAACATTCGGTGGTGGGTGAGCCAGAAGTTGGCGATGAGCACGAAGCTCAGCATGAAGGTGAGCAGGCTCGGCCACTCCGCAGCCACCCAAGCTCCCGCCCCCGACTCGGTGGCGTCGGTCACACTGTCCATGAGCGGCAGGATCAGCAGCGTCATGGCGATCGCCACGACGGCATCCGTGAATGCCTTCAGCCGTTCGGCGGATGGCAGCTCGGCATCCGCCGACCGCTGCTCGTCCGCGCGAGACTCGGCATCCGTCATGCCGCCACCGTACTACCCCGCCGCACCGCCGTATCACCGAGCGGGGGTGGGGCGGCGGAGTCAGGCCGTGCGGCCGAGGCCGAAGTACTCGAGTTCGGCGTCGTTGAGCATCCGCGAACGAATGAGGAATCTCTTGCCGGTCGGACTCTCGACGCTGAAGCCGGCACCACGACCCGGCACCACATCGACCGTGAGGTGCGTGTACTTCCAGTACTCGAACTGCGACTGCGACATGAAGAAGTCGATCGGATCGATGCCGTCCACCTCGAGGATGCCGAGCTTCACGTCGCTCGGCCCGGTCATGAACATCCCGACCGGGTAGCACATGGGCGCGCTGCCGTCGCAGCATCCGCCCGACTGGTGGAACATGAGGGCGCCGTGCTGCCCGGCGAGTTCCCGCAGCAGCGCTGCAGCCTCGTCGGTGACCGCGACACGCTCGTACGTTCCGATGCTGACCATGGTGTCTCCTTGATCGAAGTGGCCGGTGCCGAACGCAGGATAAACAGGGGCCGGCTGCGTGATTCAGCGGCCGGATGGCCGTTTGATCCTGCATTCGGGACGTGGGGCGACACCCCTGATGGATGCCGCCCCGACGGTGCCGGCTTAGAAGAAGCCCATCGGGCCTTCGGCGTACGAGACCAGGAGGTTCTTGGTCTGCTGGTAGTGGTCGAGCATCTTCAGGTGGTTCTCGCGACCGATGCCCGACTGCTTGTAGCCACCGAACGCGGCGTGCGCCGGGTACTGGTGGTACGTATTCGTCCACACGCGGCCGGCCTCGATTGCCCTGCCCGCACGGTAGGCGGTGTCGCCCGACCGGCTCCACACCCCGGCGCCCAGGCCGTAGAGCGTGTCGTTGGCGATGTGGATCGCGTCGTCGAACCCGTCGAAAGAGGTCACCGAGACGACCGGACCGAAGATCTCCTCCTGGAAGATCCGCATGTCGTTCGTGCCCTCGAACACGGTCGGGGCGACGTAGTAGCCACCGCTGAGGTCACCGCCGAGGTCGACCCGCTCGCCGCCGGCGAGGAGCTTGGCCCCGCCGTCCTTGCCGATCTGGATGTACGAGAGGATCTTCTCGAGTTGGTCGTTGGATGCCTGCGCACCGATCATCGTCGCCGGGTCGAGCGGGTTGCCCTGGATGATCTTGCCGACCCGCTCCAGGCCGTCGCCGAGGAACTGGTCGTAGATCGAGCGCTGGATGAGCGCACGTGAGGGGCACGTGCAGACCTCGCCCTGGTTGAGCGCGAAGAACGTGAAGCCTTCGAGCGCCTTGTCGTAGTAATCGTCGTGGCGTTCGCGGGCGACATCCTCGAAGAAGACGTTGGCGCTCTTGCCACCAAGCTCCAGGGTCACCGGGATGAGGTTCTGCGACGCGTACTGCATGATCAGGCGCCCGGTCGTGGTCTCACCCGTGAACGCGACCTTGCGGATGCCCTTGTGCTGCGCGAGCGGAGCTCCTGCCTCGATGCCGAAGCCGTTGACGATGTTGACGACACCCGCCGGCAGCAGGTCGCCGATGAGGTCGAACAGGAACAGGATCGACGCGGGAGTCTGCTCGGCGGGCTTGAGCACGACGCAGTTGCCGGCAGCGAGCGCGGGGGCGAGCTTCCATGTGGCCATCAGGATCGGGAAGTTCCACGGGATGATCTGGCCGACGACACCCAAGGGCTCGTTGAAGTGGTACGCGACGGTGTCTTCGTCGATCTGGCTGAGCGACCCCTCCTGAGCACGCAGCACGCCGGCGAAGTAGCGGAAGTGATCGATCGCGAGGGGGATGTCGGCGGCCAGCGTCTCGCGGACGGGCTTGCCGTTCTCCCATGTTTCGGCGACGGCGATGGCCTCGAGGTTCGCCTCCATGCGGTCGGCGATCTTGTTGAGGATCACCGCGCGCTCGGCGGGGGTGGTGCGCTTCCAGCTCTGGAAGGCCTTCCATGCGACATCCACTGCGCGATCGATGTCTTCCACGGTGCCGCGGCCGACCTCGCAGAAGGGCTTGCCGGTGACCGGGGTGATGTTTTCGAAGTACTGGCCCTTGATGGGTTCGACGAACTCGCCGCCGATGTAGTGGCCGTAGCGGGGACGGTAGGTGGCGACGGAGCCGCGCTCGCCCGGCGCGGCATAGACGCTCGAAACGCCCTCTTCGACGATGGTCATGCTGAGTCTCCTTCGACTGCGTCGCGACGGCCGTCGTCGCGATGGGTCGACGGTAGGTGAGGCAACGTTGCATTCCGTTGCAGACCAGCTGCCAGCATCCGTTGCACGTGAAACGGATGCCGCGCTACCGCCCTGGCCAGCGGCGTTCGCGTCAGGGTTCGGCGCGCTCGAGTCGGTCGATGCGTGCAACCAGGCCTGCGCGCTTGGGTGAACGCGCTGGGAGCATGGACAGGCACAGGCGAAGAACCTCGACGTCATCGGCTCCGGCATCCGTGTCGGCGAAGGCGAGCAGCACATCCAGACTCGCCTCAGCGAGCAGCGCTTCGCGGAGTGTCACGCGAACGGTGTCGCGGAACTCCTCGACGCCGGGGGCCGCCGAGTCGGGGAGCACATCGCCGCGATACGCCGCGAGCGCGACCCGGTGCGCGCCCCGGTCAAGAAGCGAGAGCACCTGGTGCGCGTCGGTCTCGAGCGGCATCGTGAGCCGGTACGGGCGGGACTCCGGGGCGAGCGACGGCGCGATCCGCTCCAGGATCTTGCGCAGCCGCACCATCTCGGCCCGCAGGGTCGTTCCCGCATCCGGATCGCCGTACACGAGCTCACCCAGGGCTTCGGCGGAGACTCCCTGGCGGTGGGTCGCGAGGCACAGCAGAATCTCTGCGTGGCGGGTGGTGAGCTCGTTTACGCGCAGGTGTCCGTCCGAGAGGGTCTCGAGTAGCGCACGGTCACGGCCAAGCACCCGAAGGGTCGCCACGACGGATGCCGAAGCCGGCCGGGTTCGCCGGGGTTTGGGTGTGTCGACGTCAGCCGTTTCCCCCGTAGCGCGCGGTCCGGTCGCCCGCTCCCGGAGGCGCGAAAGCAGCAGCTCGCCCTCGACGGCGCGGGCTGTCGCATCCACCAGAAGCTGGGCTTGGGCCGACGCGGCTGGGTCGTCTCCGGTGACGTCGATGACCCCGAGGAGCCGACGCGTCTCAGGGTCATGGACGGGCGCCGCAGTGCACGACCAGGGTTGGACGAGTCGGTTGAAGTGCTCTGCGCCGCGGATCTGCACCGACCGGTCGAGTGCGAGCGCGGTCCCAGGGGCGGCGGTCCCGACAGCCGTCTCCGACCAGTCGGCGCCGGGCACGAACCCCATGTCACCGGTGAGGGATCGCAACGTGCGGTCTCCCTCGACCCACAGCAGCCGTCCGGCGGCATCCCCGACCGCGACGATCACGCCCGAGTCCTCGGCCGCTCCCGGGATCAGCAGTCCCCGGATCATGTCCATGACCGAACCGAGCGGATGCTGCGCCCGAAGCAGTTCGAGCTCTTCAGCGCTCAAGGCGAGGGGAGGAAGACCCTCGACGCCGACGCGTCCGTCGCGCGAACGCCGCCAGCTCTCGCGCACGACGCCCCGCACATCGCCGACTCGCGCGTCAGACTCGTTGCCGAGCACGAACTCCTCGCGGGCGCGCTCGATGATCAGCCTCGAGGCGTCGGGGGTGGTACCCGACCCGGGGGACCACGGCGAGGGCATGCGGACTCCGATCGGCACTGATCGTGATTGGCGCGAGCGTCTGTGCGCGCCAGTGCGGTCCAGTGTAGGCGCGGCGGCGTCCGGTGTCGCCGGGTAGCGTGGCTGCGTGCAGATCACGGTGCTTTCGGGTGGTGTCGGCGGCGCGCGCTTCGTGATCGGGGTGCGCGAATGGGCGCGCCGGGATGCCGCGGCGCGGGGCCTTCCCGCTGACGCTGCTCACGACATCCGGGTCGTCGTGAACACCGGCGATGACTGGTGGCTGGCGGGCCTGCGAATCGCGCCCGACCACGACTCGCTCTTGTATTCGCTGAGCGGTCAGAACGACCAAGACCGGGGATGGGGTCGGCGCGACGAGACCGAGCGAGTCGCGTCAGAGCTCCAGGCCTGGGGCGTGACACCCGAGTGGTTCACGCTCGGTGACCTCGACCTTGGCGTGCACATCGCGCGCACCGCATGGCTTCGAAGCGGGATCCCGCTCGGCGAGGTATACCGCCGACTCGGGGCGCGCTGGCCACTCGGCGCGACGCTCCTTCCGGCGACAGAGGACGAGATCGACACCCACGTGCATACCGCCGACGGTCAGCGCATGCACTTTCAGGAGTGGTGGACCCGCCACCGTGCGACGATCCCTGCGGTGAGCTTCGAGAACGCCGGCATCGACACGGCGCGGCCCGCCGCCGGGGCCCTCGAAGCCATCGCGGCTGCCGACGTGGTCCTCCTCGCACCCTCGAACCCCGTCGTCTCGATCGGTCCGATCCTCGGCATTCCAGGGATGCGCAATGCGCTCCAAACGGCATCCGCTCCGGTTATCGGAGTCGCGCCGGTCATCGGCGGCAGGGTCGTGCGCGGCATGGCCGACGCGTGCCTCACGGCGATCGGAGTCGACACGGATGCCGCCGCCATCGCCCGCCACTATGAAGCTCGCGGCGAGAGCGGGGTGCTCGATGGCTGGCTCGTCGCTGAGGAGGACGCCGCATCGGTCGATGGACTCGTCGCGGACGGCATCCCGTCCCGCGCGGTTCCGCTGTGGATGCGGGATGCCGACACCTCGGCCGCTCTCGCCGGCGACGCCATCACGCTCGCGCACGACCTGCGCTGACGCCCCCATCGCCCGTCCCGCTGTCACAGACTCCGACTTGCGGGGCTCGGAATCAGCGTTCTGTGACAGTGAAACGCCCGGGGATCAGCCCCGGGCTGACCACCACTCGCGTAGGCGCCTCTCGGCCTCGACCTCGCCGAGCACTCCCTCGTCCAGCCGCAGGTCGAGCAGGAACCGGTAAGCCTCGCCGACCTCTCGGCCGGGACCGATGCCCAGCACCTCCTGGATGCGGTTCCCGTCGAGCTCGGGGCGCATCGCGTCGAGCTCCTCTTGCGCGGCAAGTTCAGCGATCCGTCGCTCGATGTCGTCGTACGCCGATGCCAGACGCGAAGCCTTGCGCTTGTTGCGGGTCGTCACATCGGCGCGCGTCAGGATGTGGAGGCGCTCGAGCTCGTCGCCGGCATCTCGCACGTACCGCCGCACGGCAGAGTCGGTCCACGCCCCCTCGGCGTACCCGAAGAACCGCAGATGCAGCTCGATCAGCGCCGTGATCTTGTCGATCGTCGCTGCATCGAACCGCAGCTCCTTCAGGCGCTTGCGCGCCATCCGCGCGCCCTTGATGTCGTGGTGGTGAAAGGTCACCCCGCCCCCGGGCTCCAGGCGACGCGTGGCCGGCTTGCCGATGTCGTGCAGCAGCGCTGCAAGCCGCAGCGGCACATCGGGGGCGGCACCCGGATGCCGCTCGTGCTCGAGCTCGATCGCCTGGCGCACGACGGTCAGCGAGTGTTCGTAGACATCCTTGTGGTGGTGATGCTCGTCGATCTCAAGCCGCAGCGCCGGAATCTCGGGCAGGAACTGCTCCATGAGACCCGTCTCGACCAGCAGACGGATGCCGCGCAACGGGTCATCGGTTTGCATGAGCCGCACGAGCTCACCGTGGATGCGCTCAGCGCTGACGATCCGGATGCTCTCGCGCAGCTGGTGCATCGCCGAGACGGTGTCGGCATCCACGTCGAACTCCAGCTGGGACGCGAACCGAGCGGCGCGCAGCATCCGAAGCGGATCGTCACCGAAACTCACATCGGGATCGGCCGGTGTTCGCAGCCGCCGCCCGAGGAGGTCCTCGACTCCGCCGGACGGATCGACAAGCTTCTGCGACGGAACCCGCAGCGCCATGGCGTTGACGGTGAAGTCGCGCCGCACCAGGTCGCCCTCGAGCGTGTCACCGAACTCGACGGTCGGTTTGCGGGTCACGCCGTCATAACTGTCGGCGCGATACGTCGTGATCTCCACCTGCTCAGCACCGCCACCGGGAAGCGCAATCCGCGCCCCGATCGTGCCGAAATCGCGCCCGATATCCCAGTGCGCGGTGCTCAACGGAGCCACGATGCGCAGGATGTCGTCGGGTCGCGCATTCGTCGTGAAGTCGAGATCGTGCGTGGTTCGTCCCAGCAGCGCATCGCGAACGGGACCGCCGACGATCGCCAACTCGAAGCCCGCTTCCTCGAACGCCACCGCAACGGCAGCGACGACGGGAGAGGTGGCCAGGGCGCCCAGGCGCGCGACACCCTCAGCCATGTTCAGCATGGATCGAGCCTACCGGTGGGGGTTCGGCCACCCGCGGCGTCGGGAGTCCGCTGCGCGGTCAGGGAGTCCGCTGCGCGGGGCGCCGGGGAGGGGGACATGCCCTCGCCGACTACGTCGGCTCCCGCCAGACCCGGTGCCAGCCCCCTCCCGGGCACCCCGCTCCGCTTCCAGCTTCGAGCCGGATGCGCCTCCCCGCGGTTCAGGGACAGCGTGGATGCAGCTTCGGGCAGACCCGGTGCCACCCGGCTCAGGCGACGGGGTCGAGGAAGCCGAGGAAGGCGAGTTCGCGGACGCGGGGCAGCAGGTCGGCGCGAAGTGCCGCAGCATCCACCTCGAGGAGCTCAGCGATCGCATCGACCAGCACCCCGACCGGAAGCTCACCGTCGCACGCGCCGACGAGCGCCGCGAGACCCGGGTCGACGGTGAGCGTGCGACCGAAACCCCGACCCTGGCGCAGCTCGATGACGGTGGGGTCCTCGGCGCCGGGAACGAAGTGGCGTGCCTCCGTGACATCGGGCGCGGTCGTGAACGCTGAGGCCGCAAGGCCGACGTCATCGCGAGCGCCAAGCACATCGTGCACCGCGAGGGCCCGGGCAAGATCCGCGCCGAGCCCCTCCTGCGGAGCGGGCGAGCTCACGCGCTCAAAACGTGACAGGGGCGCCGTGCCCGAGCCGGGCCGGCGCAGCAGGATGTAGCCGAAGCCGATGCCGGTGACCCCGCGCTCCTCAAAATCCTGCAGCCACAGGTCGATGAGCGCATCGTATTCCGGTGAGCCCGGCGGTGTGCCGCCATCGCGCACCCACAGCTGCGCGTAATCGAGCGGGCTGAGGATCTCGCGCTCGATGACCCAGGCATCCATCGAAACGGATGCCGCGGCCACCCATTCCCGCACGCAGTCGAGGCCATCGCGGCCGTTGCGATACTCCCAGTTGCCCAGGAACTGCGCGATGCCGCCGTCGGCGAGCACGCCAGCCACTCCGGTGACGACCTGCCGCACGAGATCGTCACCGACCGCGCCGCCGTCGCGGTATTCGTAGGCGGGAGCCGACACACCGTCGGCGGTTGCACCGCGTGGCGTGATGACGAAGGGCGGATTGGAGACCACACGGTCGAACCGTTTACCGGCGACCGGCTTGAACAGACTGCCGTGGCGCACCTCGATGCCGTCGACGCCGTTGAGCGCGGCAGTGAGGCTGGCGAATCCCAGCGCGCGGGTCGAGATGTCGGTGGCGATGACCTCGTCGGCGTACAGGCGGGCGCGAAGGGCTTGGATGCCGCATCCGGTGCCGAGGTCAAGGACTCGCTGTGCCGGCGTGGGCAGCTGCAGGCCCGCCAAGGTCAGCGACGCTCCCCCCACGCCGAGCACGTGATCGGTCGGCAGAGCGCCCCCGAGCGCAGCTTCGTCGAGGTCGCTCGCGATCCACCACTCGCCGGCACCGGCATCCGCCTCGCCGCTCCACTCCTGCGGTCTGATCAGGGCGGTCGGTGTGGCAGTGTCACCGTCGATCACGGCGAGGCCGAGCGCGACGAGTCCTGCCGCGCCGGTGCGCGGGAGCGCAGCATCGACGGTGTTCACCGGCTGCGGCATCCCGAGTCCGAGCAGGCGTGCGAGCGTCGCAAGAGCGTCGCCCCGTCCCGCGAGCGCACGGACTGCTGGTCCGCGCAGCCCGCGCCCGATCGCGGCATCGCCGACAGAACCCCAGGCGTTGCGCAGGGCCTCGGCCGTGTAGCCGGCAGCGGTGAGGTCAGACGCCAGGGCGGCGCAGATCGTGGGGTCGGGATGAAGGGGCATCGTCACGGATCCATTCAAGCGCGGACGGCCTGCGGGATGCTCCGAGCCGCGGACCGTAGAATTCCGGCGGGATCCGCACGATCAGCGGTCGTCCCGCGACACGACATGACCGCGCCCACCCCGCTCCCCGCATCCGTGCCTCCCGGCCGCGCCGCGCCGCGCCGCCGCACCGGCCTGACGAGACTCGTTCGGCGCCTGTCGGCAACGGTCGCAATCGGGGCGCTTCTGGCAGCCGGTGGGCTCACGACGGATGCCGCGCCAACCGCTGCGGCAGCAACGCCGGCCCCGACCGCAACGGCCGTTGATCCGCAGCTCGTGGCCGCTTCACTCGGCGGCGGTGTCGTCTCACCCGGCGACTCGCTGGCCATCTCTCTCGGTCTCACGGCCGGGTCCGCACCCCTGGCCGCAACACAGGTGTCCGTCGCGATCGGCACGGAACCCCTCTCAACCCGGGCGGATGTCAGCGACTGGCTCGCGTCCCCCCGCGCCGAGCGCGCGCCGACGATCGTCGGCACCGCCTCGCTCGACCCCGCCGCGGCCGGCGAGCGAGCAAGCGCCATCGTGCGCGTCCCGGCAAGCGACCCGGTGCTCACCGACCGAGCCCCGGGCGTGTATCCCGTGCTCGCGAGCGTCACGGTTGCGGGGAGGACCCTGCAGTCGGCGTCAGTGTTCGTCGTCCCCACCGGGGCCGCCGCGGATGTCGCGGTCATCGTGCCGATCACGGCCCCACCGACGGGACGAGGTCTGCTCAGCGCCGAGGCACTAGCGTCACTGACGGCTGAGGACGGCGCACTGACGGCAGCACTCACCGGGGTGCAGGGCACTGACGCCATCATCGCGATCGACCCCGCCATCGTTGCCGCGATCCGGGTGCTCGGCACTACCGCCCCGGCGACCGCACGCGATTGGCTCGCACGTTTCGAGGCGCTGCCCAACGATCGGTTCGCACTGCAGTTCGGCGACGCCGACACCTCCGCCCAGGTCGCCGCCGGGGTGGTGCCGCCGCTGGCGCCGACCTCGCTTGCCGCGTACATCGACCCGGCCGGCTTCTCGGGAAACGATCCCAAGCCAACCCCCACCGGCTCCACGACTCCGTCCGAATCCGACACGGATGGCGAGTCCGGGCTCCCCACGCTCGACGAGCTGCTAGACGTCGGCGCAACGACTGACATCTGGTGGCCCGACGCGGTAACAGCCGACGTCGTCGCGGCGCTCGGCACCGGTGGCGCGCTGACACTCACCGACACGACAGCCGTCGCGACCTCCTCGCCCGCGGCGCATGCCCGCGCTGGTGGTGCCGGACTACTCGTCGCCGACGCCGACGTGAGCGCTGCACTGTCAGCGGCCGCCGCCAGCCCCGATGCCCTGGACCGCGCGGCATCCCTCGCCGAGGCATCCGCCCTCGAGACTCTCCCACTGACCGGAACGACGACGGTCGTTGCGCTCCAGCGCGACCCGACCCGCACTGCCGTCGCGCTGCGTGCGGCCATCGACGGCGCTCGGACCTTGCCGGGTGCCCAGCCGCGCGGACTCAGCGCCCTTATCGGCAGCGAACCGACCGAGGTTTCCATCGCCGACGAGCCTCTCGCGACAGCCCGGGTCGAGGCCGTGCCGGCGCTGCTGTCCGGCGAGCAGCGCATCGAGTCTTTCGCGAGTGTCATCGCCGAGCCATCGCTGCTGACAGGGGGCGAACGCGCGGAGATCCTGCAGCTCCTGAGCCTCGGCTGGGCCGGGCAGGATGACGCGTGGGAGGAAGCTCTCGATGCCCACGCCGCTGCGACCGAGGCTACCCTGTCGTCGGTGGCGATCCTGCCGCCGAGCCCGATTCAGCTGGTCGCCGCCGACGCCGAGATCCCCGTGGGCATCAAGAATGACCTGCCCTATCCCGTCACCGTGACCCTGCACGCTCACAGCGACGACCTGCGGCTGGAGGTCACGGAGAGCATCGATGTCGAGATCGGTCCGCAGCAGAGCACGCGGGCCTCGCTCCCGGTGAAGGCGCGGGTTGGCAGCGGAACCGTCGAAGTTGATCTGTCGCTGACAAGCCCGACCGGCGTGCCCATCGGAGACGACCAGTCACTGGAAGTCAACGTGCGCGCCGACTGGGAGACGATCGGTCTGGTCATCCTGTCGGTTCTAGCGGCTGCGTTCCTCGCTATCGGCGCGGTCCGAACGGTCCGTCGCATCCGTCGCCGCCCTGAAGCAGAGGGCCCTGAAGCAGAGGGCCCCGAAACAGACGATGCTCAGGCTGCGACGGATGCCGACAGCACCGCAGCGGAGGAGCAGTCGTGAGTTCCATTGGGCGTGCGAGCACCCTCATCGCCGCCGGTACGCTCGTGTCGCGGCTCACCGGGTTTCTTCGCTCGGTCGTGTTGGTCGCAGCCGTCGGCTCCGTGGGCAGCCGCGCAGCCGACGCCTTCACAATCGCGAACCAGCTGCCCAACAACCTCTACGCGATCATCTCGACGGGCCTGCTGACAGCAGTCGTCGTGCCACAGATCGTGCAGGCCGCCGCGCATGCCGACGGCGGTCGCGCGTTCATCTCGAAGCTGTTCACTCTCGGCACCGTCGCGCTCGTTGCGACCACTGCGATCGGCACGATCGCAGCTCCCCTGCTCGTGCAGCTGTACGCGTCACAGTTCACGCCCGACCAGTTGGCTCTCGCTACCGCGTTCGCCTACTGGTGCATCCCGCAGCTGCTGTTCTACGGGCTCTACGCCCTCCTCGGCGAGATTCTCAATGCCCGGCGCGTCTACGGCCCGTTCACGTGGGCGCCGATCGCCAACAATGTCATCTCGATCGCGGGCTTCGGTGTCTTCATCGTGATCTTCGGAGGCCCGGTCACGGAGGTCGCCGACTGGACACCGACGATGATCGCGCTGCTCGCAGGCACCGCCACCCTCGGCATCGTCGTGCAGGCCGCAGTGCTCATGGTCTTTTGGGTGCGGGCCGGGCTGCACCTGCGCCCCGACTTCGCGTGGCGAGGCGTGGGCCTTCGCAACATCGGACGCCTCGCAGGCTGGACCTTCCTCATGGTCGTGGTCGGTCAGGTCGCGGGGATCGTGCAGAGCCAGATCATGTCGGTCGTGTCGGGTGACGCTCCGGCCGCCACCGTCGCCGCCAACGCGTGGCTGCTGTACATGCTGCCCTTCTCGGTGTTCGTCCTGTCGATCGGTACCCCCTACTTCACGCAGCTGAGCGAGCACGCAGCCGCCGGCCGAGACGAAGAGGTCCGCGCCGACATCGCGCGCAGCATCCGTCTTCTCGGCCTATTCATGGTGATCTCCACCGCGGTCCTCGCCGCCGCCGCAGTACCGGCCTCCCGAATCTTCACCACCACGGCGGACTACGCAGTGGATGCGTCGTGGGTGCTGCTCGCTTTCCTCGTCGGGCTCATCCCCCAGACCGTGCTGTTCATCATCGGGCGCGTCTTCTACGCCTACAACGACACCCGAACCCCGTTCTTCTTCACCCTCGTGCAGGCGAGCATCGTCATGATCACGGCGGGGCTCGCATTGAACCTGCCGACAGCCTTCGTCACCGCAGGCATCGCCCTCGGTCAGTCCCTCGCGGTCTGCGTGCAGCTCGCGCTCGCGACGTGGTTCCTGCGCCGACGCCTCTCCCGCATCGGAATCAGGCGATGGATGCCATCCCTCGCGCTCTTCGCCGCGGCCGCCGTTCCAGCCGGACTGGTCGGCTGGGGCGTGTATCTCCTCTCTGGCGCCGAGAGCAGCTGGATGCTCGAGAACCAGTTCACCGGTGCACTCGGCTCTGCTCTGATCGGCATCGTCGCCCTGGCGGTCTACGTCGGCATCCTTGCCCTGCTGCGCGTTCCCGAGCTCACCACGGCGTGGCAGACCGTCCGGCGGATCATCTCCCGACGGTGAACGTCTCTCCACTGAACGGTGAATGACGCTCCTGGCAACCAGGCACGGGGAATGCTGCGCGGATAGCATGTGTTGAAGCATCCGGAACCGCAACGAAGGGTCGCTCATGCGCAACGTCATCATCATCGGGTCCGGCCCTGCCGGATACACCGCAGCAATCTATGCGGCCCGTGGTGGGCACCAGCCGCTCGTCATCGCAAGCTCGGTCGAAGCCGGCGGTGAACTCATGAACACCACCGAGGTCGAGAACTTCCCCGGCTTCCCCGAGGGCATCATGGGCCCTGATCTCATGGCAAAAATGCAGGTCCAGGCCGAAAAATTCGGTTCCGAGATCGTCTACGACGACGTCGTATCGGTATCGCTCGACGGGCAGGTGAAGTCCGTCACCCTCGGGTCAGGCGCTGAGCACCAGGCTCACACCGTGATCTTCGCAACGGGCTCTGCCCCCCGCAAGCTCGGCATCGAGGGCGAGAAGACCTTCTCGGGCCGCGGAGTCTCGTACTGCGCCACCTGCGACGGGTTCTTCTTCCGCGAGCGCGTGATCGCGGTGGTCGGCGGTGGCGACTCCGCGATGGAGGAGGCCACGTTCCTCACCAAGTTCGCCTCGAAGGTCTACATCATTCACCGCCGCGATGAGCTGCGCGCATCAAAGATCATGCAGGATCGTGCGTTTGCGAACGAGAAGATCGAGTTCATCCTGAACAGCGAGATCATCGACATCAGTGGCGGCGACCAGGTGACGGGTGCAACACTGCGCAACACCACCACCGGCGAGACCTCCGAGATCGCACTCGACGGAATCTTCGTCGCAATCGGCCACGACCCGCGCACGCACCTCGTGCATGGCGTGCTCGAACTCACCGAGGATGGCACGATCCAGCTCGAAGGCCGCTCCTCGCGCACATCACTTCCCGGCGTCTTCGCCGCCGGTGACGTGATCGACCCGACCTACCGGCAGGCAGTCACCGCCGCCGGATCGGGCGCGGTTGCTGCCCTGGACGTTGAGCACTACCTCGCCGCCCTGCTCGAGGACGCCACCGACCCGCTGCCTGACGAGCCTGTCGACGTCCCCAGCGAGGCTCTGGCCTGAGCGCCGGACCCCGCACCGGAACAAACGCGCCCACCAACGCGTTTTCACAACCGAAAGCTTTGACGAAGGAGAACACATGACTGCCGCTGCAACCACCTCGGCGACGTGGGACCAGGATGTCCTGCAGGCCGACGGCCCCGTTCTTGTCGACTTCTGGGCGGCGTGGTGCGGCCCGTGTCGCATGGTCGCCCCGGTGCTGGATGAGATCCAGGCCGAGCACCCCGACAAGATCACCATCCTCAAGCTCAACGTCGATGAGAACCCCGACCTGGCGATGAAGTATCAGATCACCTCGATCCCGGCGATGAAGGTTTTCCAGGGCGGCGAGGTCAAGACGACCATCATCGGCGCCAAGCCGAAGTACGCCCTCGAACAGGATCTGGCCGAGTTCATCGGCTGATCCCTCGTTCTCACACGGATGCCGCGGCGCCCTCAGGGGCCGCGGCATCCGTCGTTTCTGGCTGGTCTGGGCAGCATCCGCCTCACACGACGAGTCGCAAGCACGCGGTGACGCGTCGAGATCAGAGGACGTCCGGTAGGAGCGAAAGCCAAGTGCCGGGCCGCAGCGCTTGATCTAGATCGCCAGCCGGTCTGCGTCCGCCGCCGCGGCTCCGGCAGCGTGACCTCCGATCGCCGTGTCGAAAGTGTCATGTCTCTTCAAACGGCTTCCCCACGCAATCGCACTGGCACTCGCGCACGCCGCGAACGAGGTCTGTGTAGTGGCCCCAACACAGATCGTGTCTGTTGAACGCGCACTCGGCACAGCGTGCTCTTCCGTCTGCGGCGAGCAGACCCAGGATGTCGTTGATGTTCAACTCGAGAGCTTCGGCTACGTCCGGTATCGAGTAGCCGAAGCTCTCGTGCAGGAGGATCGCACGGCTTCGTTGCTGCTGCCGGAGCAGGCGTGCTTCGCGTCGAAGGATTTGGTTCTGGAGTTCGGCACCCTCGGTGGGGTGACTAGTCTTGTCGGAGCCCATTCGTATTCTCTTTGCGCTGGGTGATGGAGCGGCCTTTCCGATTGGCGTTGGGGGCCGCTTCGTCGTCTGCTATGCCGGGCAGGTGCGCCGGCATCGATAACCGTAGGGTGGGGTTCTGTCACCGGCAACACCGCCTGTGGACAAACCTGTGGAGAGTGTGCCTGGCTCGCCGTTGTTCTTGTGGCAAACGCCTGTGGAATGTGTGCACGCCTGGATGTGGATATCGAATGACAGGCCTGCAATTCCGCGCGAAATCGACCTTCACCGGTTGTGGACAAGATATTGGATAAACCCCGGGTTGAAGGTTTGAGATGACTCCCCTGAGTGTGCGCAAGAGGACTAGATGTAGACCATGTTGTTCCCGGTAACCTGTCGGGATGCCGGATGCGTTTGATGGTGACGGGCTCGAACAGGCGCGGCGACTGCTCCGGGAGATCGAACAAGAACTCCCTATCGTGCAGAGCACCGATGGCCCAGTAGTTGGGGATAGGCAGACTCAGAGGATCGTGCGGGTGCTCCGGATTCTCGCGGATCAGGTGGAGGAGCTGCGCAGGGACTCGTGAGGGCCTTCGCCAGAGGAAGAGCGATGGCCCCGAGCGGTAGCGACTGTGAACTCACCCCCGCTGAGTAGTCGGCTCGCAGCGAGCGAGGCGCAGCGAGACATCGACCCAGGCGCTAGTCTCGGCTCGCTGGGCGACCGGTAAACCCACCCTCCGCGGCGAGGTGCTCGCTGTTTCCTATGCCCGTCGTGGTGAACCGGCCACGTCTGCATCCGTTGCCGCCAGAGAGCTTTGCGCATCTCACTCCTGTAGCCTGATGCTCCCGTCCTCGTCGAGGGTGGAATCGGCGACGTGGCGGAGTGGCCTATTGCGCTCGACTGCTACACGAGTGGGCGCGAGAGCGTCCCGTGGGTTCGAATCGCACCTTCGGTTCCGCGAACCGCCCTTCCGTTGACTCAGCTCCGACCACTCAGAGCCGAGCACTCGAGGGGGTTCTGAACGATTTGCCCGACGTCGACGAGTGCAGTGCCGTCGCAAGCGCCCGCTGACTGATCGCCTCAGGGGACGTCGGGAAGCAAAGAGTCCCACGTGCGGTGGCGCGCGGAGCCGAGGAGCCGCCAGACAGCGCGCGTGAGCGGCGGATAGTCCAGCGCGATCTGCCGCAGCACGCGGTAATGCCGGATACCGGTGGACGGCAGACCTGTTGTCAGGATGTTCTCGGCACGCAGCATCAACACGACGAGCTCGTCCACGGTGGGGAGGTCCTCCATGAACTCCCACGGATCCTCACCCGCTCGGAGCCTCTCCTCGACCAGAACCGACAGCTCGTCAGCCGCTTCAGCGCGCAACAACTCGAGGCTCGCCCGACGGGTCGGGGCCGAATTCTCGCGCGTCATAACTCCAGCGTACGTCGCTCTGAGCCCCTGTTGCCCGGATGTGGATGATCAGGAACCGAAGCCGTCAACACCGAGCTCAGCGAGAATGCGGTTCAGATCCTGGATGCTTGCGAAATCAATGCTGATCTGCCCTTTTTTGGCGGACAGGGTGATCTTCACACGAGTGTCGAGGCGATCACCAAGCCGCTCGGCGAGTTCGTCGAGGTGACCGCGACGGCCACCAGCCTGCGGCTTGGCCGTCTTCCGGCCGGCGGATGCTGCGCCCTTCGCTGCAGCTTCCGCCTCTCGCACCGAAAGGTCCTCGTTGACGATCTTGTCAGCGAGCCGAGCCATGGCCGCTTCGCCCTCCACCGACAGAATCGCGCGGGCGTGGCCGGCACTGATGACACCAGCTGCTACCCGCTGCTGCACGGGGATCGGGAGCTTCAGCAGGCGGATCGTGTTGCTGATCTGGGGCCTGGACCTACCGATCCGCCCCGCGAGCTCCTCCTGTGTGATGCCGAAGTCCTCGAGCAGCTGCTGGTAGGCCGACGCTTCTTCCAGCGGGTTGAGCTGCGAGCGATGCAGGTTCTCGAGCAGAGCGTCTCGCAGCAGGTTCTCGTCTGCCGTATCGCGGACGATTGCCGGGATCGAGTCGAGACCCGCTTCCCGAGAGGCCCGGGTGCGGCGCTCGCCCATGATGAGCTCGTAGGTCCCATCGCCCCGATCGCGGACAACGACAGGCTGGAGCACACCGAACTCGCGCACGCTGTGCACGAGTTCGGCAAGTTCATCCGGGTCGAAGTTGGTGCGAGGCTGCCGAGGATTCGGCACGATCGTGTTCGGATCGATGTGGATCAGCCGGGCGCCCGGCACCGTGACGAGATCCTCGGCCGGCGGTGCCTCGTGGAAGAACACGTCGACGGGGCGACTCTCGCCCTGATCGGTAGTGGGGATAAGAGCGCCGATTCCTCGACCGAGTCCCGTTCGCTTGGCCATCACGCGCCCCTCTCTTCAGTGCCACCATCGTGCGCTGCTCTCGCGGCGGCTTCCCCGGTTTCGAGATCCGGATACTGATCGCGCCGGACGATCTCCACGGCGGCCTCGCGATACGCCACCGCTCCGACCGACTGCCCATCGTAGGCGATCACAGTCTGCCCGAAGCTCGGCGCCTCCGAGATGCGAACCGACCTCGGGATGACCGTGGTGAGTACTTGATCCGCGAAGTGCGCACGAACCTCATCAGCCACCTGCTGCGAGAGGCGGGTGCGGCCGTCGTACATCGTGAGGAGAATCGTCGATAGCGCCAGCGTGGGGTTCAGGTGCTTCTGGATCATCGACACCGTTCCCATCAACTGGCTGAGGCCCTCGAGCGCGTAGTACTCGCACTGGATGGGAATGAGGACCTCGTCAGCCGCGGTGAACGCGTTGATGGTGAGCAACCCCAGGGAGGGAGGGCAGTCGATGAGCACGATGTCGATGTCCGCGCCCGTCGTGGACAGGTACTTCTCCAGCGCCGTCCGCAGCCGGCGCTCGCGAGCCACGAGCGAAACGAGTTCGATCTCAGCTCCCGCGAGGTGGATCGTGCTCGGAGCACAGAAGAGCCTGGGGGACTCGGGGCTCTGCTGGACCACCTCAGACAGTGGGCGCTCTTCGACGAGAACGTCGTAGACGCTCGGTGTCTCCGCGTTGTGCGGGATGCTGAGAGCGGTGGAGGCATTGCCTTGCGGGTCGAGGTCGACGACCAGCACCGTGGCACCCATGTGTGCGAAGGCGGCTGCGAGGTTGACTGTCGACGTGGTCTTGCCGACCCCGCCCTTCTGATTCGACACCGTGAAGATGCGTCGCCGACCCGAATACTCCAGCGGGACGGAGTCGAGGGCTCGCCGGCGTGCCGTGAGGTCTGCGAGTTCGCGCGCCAAGGGGGTGTCGTAGAACGAGTCCGTCGCGGGGTCCTCGTCGTGTTTCACGTGAAACGCTCCGATCGGGTCAAGGGCTTCTCTACTCTATGTGCGGCTACCGACTCGACCCTGGGCCCGTCGTGGCTGCTCAGTGTTTCACGTGAAACATCCGCTTCGCAGTCGTCATTGCTTCGCACACTCAGTCACCCACCGTGGCGTGCACGACGCGAGTCGTCTCATCGAGAACGCCTTCGCCGAGGGTCAGCACCCCGACGTCGGTAAGCCCGAATCGGCGGATCTGCTTTTGTGCGGCGTCAATCTCCGCCTCGGCGCCACGTCCTTTGAACAAGATGAGCTTGCCCCCAGGACGCACGAGTGGAGCTGTCATCGGGATCAGTGTGCGAAGTGCGCTCACAGCACGCGCCGTAACGACGTCCACCGGCTCCGCGGGAGCCCACTCTTCGGCGCGTGCTCGAACGACCTCGACGTTGTCGAGTTCCAGCTCATGAGCCTGCTCCGTCAACCAGGCAACGCGCCGCTCCATCGGCTCCACGAGTGTCCACCTGACATCAGGCCTCGCGATTGCCAGCACGATCCCGGGAAGTCCTGCGCCCGAACCGATGTCGGCCACGTGCCCCTGGAACAGCGGGGCAGCGATTGCACTGTTCAGGATGTGTCGCGTCCACAGTCGCGGCAGCTCGAGGGGGCCAATGAGCCCACGGGTCTCGCCCTGATCGGCCAGCGCTGCAGTGAAGAGACGGGCCAGACCGATGCGATCGCCGAAGAGACCCGCTGCTGCCAGAGGCTCTGCCTCAAGAGTGCTCATCGATGTTTCACGTGAAACATGCACTTACGCGCGACGGATGACGGTGTGCCGCTCGGCGCCCTCGCCGTACGACTCTGAAACCAAGCCACGCTCAGCAACGAGGTCGTGGATGAGCTTGCGCTCATAGCTGGACATCGGCGGGAGTGAAGCCTGCGAGGCTCCTTCGTCCAACCGAGCTACGGCGCGGTCGACGAGAGTGTCGAGCTCTCGCTGCCGGGTGTCGCGCGACCCACCGATGTCCAGGATCAAGCGGGAGAAACGGCCCGTCTGATTCTGGACCGCAATGCGCGTGATTTCCTGCAGCGCCTGCACGGTCGTCGGGTCGGAGAGAGCGCCGAGCCCCGCGGCTCCTTCTCCACCGTCCCGTTCGATCGACACATAGGCACGACCGTTGCGGACGTCCAATGCGAGGTCGCCGTCGATGTCCGCGATATCGAGAAGGCCTTCTAGGAAGTCAGCGGCGACATCGCCTTCCTGCTCCAACTCCTCGATGGTCGCCTCCGCACGAGACGAAGCGGTGTCGGGGGTCGTTGTCATCTCCACCCTCATATTCCTAGTTGTTCGGTTCCGGGGTGGGTGATGAGCCCTCCGCCGCACTGCCTGGGGGACGCTGGTTCTGCGGCCGGGAATTGGTCCCGCCCGTCGGCCGCTGGCCCTGCTTCTTCGCGCGCTGCTTACTCATCGGCTGCTCACGCTTCGGAGCTTGAGCCTTGGCCTTCTCGGCCTCTTCCAGCAGTCGCTGCTGCTCGGCCAGGTACTTGTCCATCGGGACGACCTTGCCGCTGGAGTCGATCGCCTTCCCCTTGCGGGCCAGTCGCTCCTCGCGCTGCTTCGCCGCTTCAGAACCCGGGGTTGGCATCTCGCGGATGACGATGAACTGCTGAACCATCGTCCAGATGTTGCTCGTGAACCAGTACAGAACGACACCCAGCGGGAAGAAGACGCCCGAGAAGACGAACGCGAACGGCAGGACGAACAGCATGATGCGCTGCATCTGGTACGCCTGGCCGGTCTTGGCCTCGGGGGAGAGGTTCTTCGAGATGATCTGCAGCTGAGTGAAGAACTGCGACGCGATCATCAGAACGACCAGGACGACCAGAATCATGACCGCGGGGGTGTTGCCCGTGTTCCAGGCATCGATCAGGGTCTCGTGCAGCGATGCCACACCGAACAGCGAGGCGTCGTAGAACTGCTTTGTGAGCTCGGGGCTGAGTGCGCCGACACCGCCAAGACCCAGCTCCGCGTTGACCTTGACGCTGCTGAGCACCGAGTACAGCGAGAAGAAGACCGGCATCTGCACGAGCAGGGGCAGACATCCCGACACCGGGCTCGTGCCGTGCTTCTTGTAGAGCGCCATCGTCTCGCGGCTCATGGCCTCCCGCGAGAGCTGGTCCTTCTTGCCGCGGTACTTGTCTTGGATCTTGCGCAGCTCGGGAGCGATCTCCATCATCTTGCGCTGTGACTTGATCTGCTTCACAAACAGCGGGATGAGCGCGGCGCGCACCACGACGACCAGGCCGACGATCGCGAGGACCCAGGTGATGCCGTCAGCGGGAGGCAGGCCAATTGCCGTGAACAGCCAGTGCCAGGCCACGAGAATGAGTTCGACGAGCCACTTCAGCGGCCACAGGATGATGCCGAACAAGTCAAAGCTCCCACCGCCCGCCGCGGTGGGAGACGGCGAGGGAGTCGCACTGGCGAGGAGATCCAGCAAGGATCAGTCCTTTCTGCGTGGCACGACGAACCCGTGCCGGGTGAGATCGAATCGGAAGTGCTCGTGGGGCGGAACGTCATCGACGCCACCCTCGGCCCACGGGTGGCATCGGCTCAGCCGTGCCGCAGCAAGCGCCGCTCCCTTGAGAGCGCCGTGCTGTTGTACTGCACCCACGGCATAGGCCGAGCACGACGGATAGTACCGGCACACGTCGCCGTAAAGGTGGGAGATCGTCGCGCGGTACCCGTGGAGCAGCGCGAGCACAGCGTTACGGGGAACAAGGGGGAGCGCACGCGCAGCGTCGACAGCGTTGAGGTGAGCATGGCCGAGAGCGTACGAGGGCAACTCACTCATCGGTGCTCTCCCGTGAGGCAACGCCTTACCTCGCCCGCGAGGACCTCGTACGGTGCGTCGGCTGCGGCGGGCAAGGCACGGATGACGACCTGCGAGCCGGGGCGAATCTCGTCCAGGAGACCCGCGCTGATCGCCTTCAGCCGGCGGCGCACCGTATTGCGGGTGACAGCAGAACCCACCTGCTTACTGACGATGAACCCGAACCGCGACGGAGTGGCATCCACCGAAACCGCCGTGTAGCTCATGAGATGCGCGCCCACACACCGGCGACCCCGGCGGACGACGGAACGATAGTCCGCGCCCCGGGTGATCCGGTGGGCGCGCGCAAGCACTGTGAGGTCAGGCCGAAAGTTCGCTGCGACCCTTGGCGCGGCGAGCCGAGAGGATGGCACGGCCGGCGCGGGTGCGCATGCGGGCGCGGAAGCCGTGCTTCTTGGCGCGGCGGCGGTTGTTGGGCTGGAACGTACGCTTGCTCATGAGATCACTTCCGGATGAGGTGTCGCCGGGATGCTCACACCGGGACGATGAATCGGGGACTGCCGCGAGGGCACAAGTCAACCGACTAAGGGTACGTCGCGCAGCGCTCGAACTCAAACCGAGCGGAGGGGAAGAGACATTATCCCCAGCGTCATCCACCATCTGGAGACGACACGCGCATCGCGTCTACAGTTGATTTTGCGCTGACGGATGCCGCTGACTACCGTTGCTCCGAAAGTTATCCACAGCCGGGGACGGGCTCGCCGCACCGATGCCGCTGAAGCCTGAGGGGGGCCATGTCGACCCACGAGATTCCGGATGTTCCGGTCTGGACCGCCGCGCTGGAAATCATGCGTGGAGACGATCGGATCACCCCGCAGCTGGAGGGGTTCCTCAATCTCGCGGTAGCTCAAGGCGTCATGGGCGGCACCCTCTACCTCGATGTTCCGAACGAACTGACCGCCGCGCAGATCAACAAGAGGATGCGCGCGCCGATCCTCGAAGCCCTCGCACACGCCGAAGATGGCAGTGGCGAGAGCGTGTCGGCCTTCCGTGTCGTCGTGAACCCTGACCTGGCCGAGTCTCACCTGACTGCGGTCCTGCCATTGGCGGCGGCGCCCGCGGCATCCATGCACCGCGCAGCAGACGAACCCGTCGTCGAATCCACGAGCACCTCCTCACGCACCGACACGCGCTTGAACCCGAAGTACACCTTCGACAACTTCGTCATCGGCCAGTCCAACCGGTTCGCGCACGCGGCAGCCGTCGCCGTGGCCGAGGCTCCCGCAAAGGCCTACAACCCCCTCTTCATCTACGGAGACTCCGGGCTCGGCAAGACCCACCTCCTGCACGCGATCGGCGACTACGCGATCAGCCTCTATGCCGGCATCAAGGTTCGGTACGTCTCGAGCGAAGAGTTCACGAACGACTTCATCAACTCGATCGCCAACAACCGCGGCGCCGCGTTCCAGGCTCGATACCGGGATGTCGACATCCTGCTCATCGATGACATCCAGTTCCTGCAGGGCCGCGCCGAAACGCAGGAAGCGTTCTTCCACACGTTCAACCAGCTCCACGACCACGACAAGCAGGTCGTGATCACCAGCGACGTGCCGCCCAAGCACCTCACCGGTTTCGAGGATCGGATGCGGAGCCGGTTCGAGTGGGGGCTCATCACAGACGTTCAAGCGCCCGACCTCGAAACCCGCATCGCGATCCTGCGCAAGAAGGCGCAGAGCGAGCGGCTCCACATTCCCGACGACGTCCTGGAGTACATCGCCACCGCAGTCTCGTCGAACATCCGTGAGCTCGAGGGCGCCCTCATCCGGGTGTCGGCGTTTGCCAGCTTGAACCGCTCGAGCCTCGATATCTCGCTGGCTCAGACAGTGCTGCGCGACATCATCGATCAGGATGACGCAAACGTCGTCTCACCGACCGACATCATCGCGGCCACTGCCACCTACTTCAAGCTTTCGGTCGATGACCTGTACGGATCGAGCCGCTCGCAGGCCGTTGCCACAGCCCGTCAGATCGCTATGTACCTCTGCCGTGAACGTACGAGCCTGTCACTACCCAAGATCGGTCAACTTTTCGGAAACCGCGACCACACCACAGTTATGTACGCGTACAAGAAGATCAGCGACCTCATGAAGGAGCGTCGCTCGATCTACAACCAGGTCTCTGAGATCACCGCCCAGCTCGGTCGAAACGGTCGCTAAGGCCTCTTCTCGCGCGCGCCATCCGGGTCTCATAGGAGGCTCATGGATTCTCACTTGACACCGCGCCGTCGCTGGCACAAAAATACGCGTTCCCCACAGTGTGGATAACTTGTGGATAAGTGTGGAAGCAGCACGCTCAGCTGTGAGTGAAGCTTCCGTGACCTGTGGAACACGAGCGTGAGATGTGAGCTCGAGCCCGAGGCTTCACACGACTCATCCGCAGCCCCTCCACAAATGACACGAATGTGGTTTCGGCTCGGCGCAAGGGATCGCACGATTCATCCACAGTTCCCACAGGTGTTAACACCATGACAAAGAACTTCTTGAATGAATCCGATTCGATGACCTTAAGTCCGAGCGTGCCCTTCGGACGTAAGCGCCCGTGGATCTCTTGAGGTCACAAGACATGTGGGCACTAGCATGGGAGAGCCCAACCGGATCGAGGGAGCGCACGTGAGGTTCGAAGTAAACCGCGATGTGTTCAGCGAGGCTGTGTCGTTCGTCGTCAAGCTGCTGCCACAACGCAACCCGCAGCCGATCCTCGCGGGCATCCTGATCGAGGCCAGCGCAGACGGCCTCTCGCTCTCGGCCTTCGACTACGAGGCATCGGCGCGAACCCTCATCGAGGCGACTGTCGATGACCCGGGCACGATCCTCGTCCACGGACGACTGCTGTCCGAGATCGCGAACCGACTGCCGAACGCCCCGGTCACTGTGCGCGTCGACGATGACGGCGGCATCCTGCTCACCTGCGGGTCAGCGACATTCACGCTGGCATCCATGCCGGTCGCTGAGTACCCCGCAATCCCCGAGGTCACCGGCGAGTCGGGTCTCGTCCCGGCCGAAGATTTCGCCACCGCGATTGCGCAGGTCGCGTTCGCGGCCTCTCGCGACGATGTCACCCCGGTGCTCACCGGCGTTCAGCTCGAGGTTTCGGGTACCCGCCTGAGTCTCGTTGCCACCGACCGTTATCGTGTCGCGCTGCGCGAGATCCCGTGGGATCCCGCTGGAGGAGCATCCGAAGAGGGCGCGACGGCACTCGTTCCCGCGCGCACTCTCACCGAGGTCGGCAAGACTTTCGCGCACTCGGGGCAGATCTCCATCGCGTTCTCGGGTAGTGGCGATCGCGAGATCATCGCGTTCACCGCGGGCAACAAGACCGTCACGTCGCTGCTGATCAAGGGCAACTTCCCGCCGGTGCGCAGGCTCTTCCCGGAGCAGACCGAACATCACGCCGTCGTGAGCACCTCGGAGTTCGCCGAAGCGGTCCGGCGTGTATCGCTGGTCCTGGACCGGTCGGCACCGCTGCGGTTCACGTTCACTGCAGAGGGCGTGTCGATGGATGCCGCCGGCACTGAACAGGCGCGGGCTACCGAGTCTGTCGATGCGACGCTGAGCGGTGACGATGTCACGCTGGGCCTCAACCCCCAGTACCTGCTCGAGGCGCTCGGTGCGGTTCGCAGCGAGTTCGCACGGGTGACCTTCACCTCCAGCGACAACGCCAACAAGCTCAGTCCGGTACTGATCACCGCGCAGACCTCGGTTGATCGCTCGGGCGAGGACTCCTTCAAGTACCTGCTGCAGCCCAACCTGCTGCTGCGCTGATCCCCGACGCGGGTTGCGCGTCCCTCCTGGCGGATAGCCTGTACCGATGATCGTCGAGCGGCTGAGTCTCACCGACTTCCGCAACTACGCTCGCGCCGAGCTCGAGCTCTCCACCGGACCGACGGTGCTGGTCGGAAGCAATGGTCAGGGCAAGACGAACCTTGCGGAAGCTGTCGCGTACCTCGCGACCGCCGGCTCCCACAGGGTGTCATCGGATGCTCCGCTGGTGCGCGATGGTTCGGAGTTCGCGATCGTTCGGGCAACCCTTGCCCACGGTGAACGTCGGTTGAACGTCGATGTGCAGATCAATCGGCAGGGATCGAACCGTGCGCAGGTGAATGGAACCGGCATCCGCACCGGCGAACTTGGTCGCTACGCACATGTCGTGTTGTTCGCGCCGGAGGACCTGCAGATCGTTCGCGGTGATCCGGGCGCGCGGCGCCGATTCGCTGACCAGCTTCTCGTGCAGAGATACCCGCGACTGTCGGCGACGCTTGCCGACTACGATCGCGTTCTCAAGCAACGGGGTGCGCTGCTGAAATCGGCCCGGGCCCGGCGCCTGGACGCTGAGGCCTTGCCGACCCTGGATGTGTGGGATGACAAACTCGTCGCTCTCGGGGTCGAGATCATGCGCGCGCGCGAGGCGCTCGTGCGGGACCTCGCGGGACCCATCGCTGATGCCTACGCATCGATAGCCGGCGCGGATCACACGCCGGACGCGCGGTGGGTGCTGTCTGTGGATGGTGCCGATCCTGATGACGATGAGGGACCGGCTCGTGTCACCGAAACCGGTGACCTGTTCGAGAGATTCCGCGCCGCACTGCGCGAGAAGCGCGCGTCGGAGCTGGAGCGCGGGGTCAACCTTGTCGGTCCGCACCGGGACGATCTGTTGCTTTCTCTTCGAGGTCTGCCCGCACGCGGCTACGCCTCGCACGGCGAATCGTGGTCGCTGGCCCTGGCCTTGCGCATTGCGTCGGCTCACCTGCTCCGAGCTGAGTCGCAGCTCGGTGACCCGATCGTCATCCTCGATGATGTCTTCGCCGAACTCGACGCGGGTCGTCGGGTGCGCCTCGCCGACATCGTGGGCCAGTTCGAACAAGTCATCGTGACTGCCGCGGTTGAGCAGGATGTTCCTACTGAGCTTCGCGTCGGCACTGTCCGTGTCGAGGCGGGCACCCTGAGTGGTTCCGGAACCTCACCCGGCACCGGGGCAGACGGTCCGGTTGTGGGAGGTTCGTCGTGAGCATGGATGCGGAACAGACATCCTCGATACCCGAAACCATCGCCACGTACCTGCGCCTGCGAGGGCTCGCCCCCACTGCCCGTGTCGCGCGGCGACGCCGGCGTCGAACGGATGACGAGAACGAGCCGTTCACTCCGGGCCGGGATCCGAAGGGTGTCGGCGATGTTCTCACCGCTCTCACCCGGGAAGCCGGGTGGGACGCACAGCTTGCTCGGGAAGATGTGGTTCTCACCTGGAACGAGGTGGCGGGGGCCGAAACAGCGCGCCACACCCGTCCGGTCGGTTTTGTCGACGGCATCCTCACCGTCCAGGCCGATTCGACAGCGTGGGCCCGGCAGCTGCAGAACATGCGCTCACAGATCCTCACCGAGATCATTCGTCGCTTCCCGGATGCCGGGGTCGAGAGCGTCCGCTTCATCGGGCCGGACGTCCCCTCCTGGAAATGGGGGCCGAGAGCCGTTCCAGGCCGCGGTCCACGCGATACCTACGGCTGAACCACCTCCCGGGACGTCGCGACGAATTTCATCGCGCCACAGGCCCGTAGAGCGCTCGAACGGAGCCTGGACTTGATAGACTGACCAACAGTCCTATCGTCGATGTGGAGCGCCTCTCACCATGCCCTCAGAAGTCCCGGAAAGCGTTCCCGAAGATCCGCAGCTCGCAAACGCCGGCAAGGTCCAGAACGAGTATGGAGCTGACGCGATCCAGGTCCTCGAGGGACTGGAGGCGGTGCGCAAGCGGCCCGGTATGTACATCGGTTCGACCGGTGAGCGCGGCCTTCACCATCTCGTGTACGAGATCGTCGACAACTCGGTCGACGAAGCGCTCGCCGGCTACTGCGACACGATCACGGTCACGATCCTCGAAGACGGTGCCGTGCGCGTTGTCGACAACGGCCGCGGAATCCCCGTCGACATGCACCGCACCGAGGGAAAGTCCACCGTCGAGGTCGTGCTGACGGTGCTGCACGCCGGCGGAAAGTTCGGCGGCGGCGGATACGCGGTCTCCGGTGGTCTGCACGGGGTCGGCTCCTCTGTCGTCAACGCCCTCTCGACCCGCCTCGAGGTCGAGGTCAAGCGCCAGGGATTCGTCTGGCGCCAGTCGTTCCGTGATGGCGGCACCCCGCTCGCGCCGCTCGAGAAGGGTGAGCCGAGCGACGAGACCGGAACGACCATCACGTTCTGGCCGGATGCCGGGATCTTCGACACCGTCCACTTCGACTACGACACCCTGCGCACTCGTTTCCAGCAGATGGCCTTCCTCAACAAGGGGCTGCGCATCACGCTTCGAGACGAGCGTCCGGAGTCCGCCTACGTCGTCGACGACCAGTCCAGCGGCACGGCTGCTACCCAGCCCCACGATGACTTTCTTTACGAGCGCGGGCTCGTCGACTATGTCGAGTACCTCAACAAGGTGCGCAAGACCGAGGTCGTCAATGACGAGATCATCGAGGTCGAGTCCGAAGACACCGATCGCCACATCTCGCTTGAGCTCGCCATGCAGTGGACGACGAGCTACACCGAGAATGTGTTCACCTTCGCGAACACGATCAACACCCACGAGGGCGGAACTCATGAAGAGGGATTCCGCGCGGCGTTGACGACCCTGGTGAACAGGTATGCCCGTGCCCAGGGCATGCTCAAGGAGAAAGACGACAACCTCACGGGTGAAGACATCCGCGAAGGACTCACCGCCGTCATCTCGGTGAAGCTTTCTGAGCCGCAGTTCGAGGGCCAGACCAAGACGAAGCTCGGAAACACCGAGGCAAAGGCTTTCGTGCAGAAGGTGGTCGGCGACCAGTTGACGGACTGGTTGGACCGCAATCCCGCGCAGGCCAAGAACGTCATCCGCAAAGCCATCGACGCCGCGACCGCGCGACTTGCCGCGCGCAAGGCTCGCGAGACGGCACGGCGCAAGAGCGTCTTCGAGTCGGCAGCGATGCCCGACAAGCTCAAGGACTGTGTCTCGAAGGACCCGTCGATCAGTGAGATCTTCCTGGTGGAGGGGGACTCGGCCGGCGGTTCGGCTGTCGGTGGTCGCGATCCTCACACGCAGGCGATTCTCGCCCTTCGCGGAAAGATCTTGAACGTCGAGCGGGCGCGCCTGGATCGGGCTCTCGGCAACAAGGAAGTGCAAGCGATGATCTCGGCCTTCGGCACGGGCATCGGTGAGGACTTCGACATCGCCAAGGCGCGGTACCACAAGATCGTGCTGATGACGGATGCCGACGTCGACGGTCAGCACATCACGACGCTGCTGCTGACCCTGCTGTTCCGCTACATGCGCGGGCTTATCGAAGCCGGCTACGTCTACCTTGCGCAGCCTCCGCTGTACCGGATCAAGTGGTCCAACTCTCCGCACGAGTACGTGTACTCCGATCGGGAGCGTGACGCGCTGTTGACCGAGGGAGCTGCCGCGGGCAAGCGCATCCCGAAGGACAACGCGATCCAGCGCTACAAGGGTCTCGGTGAGATGAACGCCGAGGAACTGTGGGAGACCACGATGGATCCCCAGACCCGGACGCTCCGGCAGGTCACGATCGATGACGCGGCGGCCGCCGACGAGATCTTCTCGATTCTCATGGGCGAGGACGTGGAGTCGCGCCGCGGGTTCATTCAGCGAAACGCGAAAGACGTCCGCTTCCTGGACATCTGAGTACGCGAGCACATCGAAACGACGAAGTAGAGACAGACATGGCAGACGAACAACGTCCCGAGCCGGAGCACAACCACGGTCGAATCGACCAGGTCGACCTGCAGCTGGAGATGCAGCGGTCCTACCTCGACTACGCGATGAGCGTCATCGTTGGTCGCGCCCTTCCCGATGTGCGCGATGGCTTGAAGCCCGTGCACCGCCGCGTGATCTACGGCATGTACGACGGTGGGTACCGCCCCGACAAGTCCTTCTCGAAGTGCTCGCGCGTCGTCGGCGAGGTCATGGGTCAGTACCACCCGCACGGTGACTCGGCGATCTACGACACCCTCGTCCGGCTCGTGCAGCCGTGGGCGCTGCGATACCCCCTTGCGCTCGGCCAGGGGAACTTTGGAACCCCGGGAAACCAGGGCGCTGCTGCACCGCGATACACCGAGACCAAGATGGCGCCGCTCGCGCTGGAGATGGTCCGGGACATCGAAGAAGAGACGGTCGATTTCCAGCCGAACTACGACGGTCAGACCCAGGAGCCCGTGGTCTTGCCGGCCCGCTTCCCGAACCTGCTGGTCAACGGATCGGTGGGTATCGCGGTCGGCATGGCGACAAACATCCCGCCGCACAACCTGCGCGAGGTTTCGGCCGGTGCACTGTGGGCGCTCGAGCACCCCGATGCCTCCCGCGAAGAACTTCTCGAAGCGCTCATGGAGCGCATCCCGGGGCCTGACTTCCCGACAGCCGCACAGATCCTCGGAACGAAGGGCATCAAGGATGCCTACCGCACCGGCCGTGGCTCGATCACGATGCGTGCGGTGGTCAATGTCGAAGAGATCCAGGGGCGGACGTGCCTGGTCATCACCGAACTGCCGTACCAGGTCAACCCCGACAATGTCGCGGTCAAGATCGGGGACCTTGCCCGCGAGGGCAAGATCACGGGCATCGCCGACATCCGTGATGAGACGTCGGGTCGTACCGGGCAGCGCCTGGTCATCGTCCTCAAGCGCGACGCGGTTGCGAAGGTTGTGCTCAACAACCTCTACAAGCACACGCAGCTGCAAGAGAACTTCGGCGCGAACATGCTGGCCATCGTGGACGGTGTGCCGCGGACGCTGCCGCTGGACGGATTCATCAGCTACTGGATCGAGCACCAGGTCGAGGTCATCGTCCGGCGCACCCGATACCGCCTGCGCAAGGCCGAAGAGCGCATGCATATCCTGCGCGGTTACCTCAAGGCGCTCGACGCGCTCGACGAGGTCATCGCCCTCATCCGTCGCTCCGCAACCGTCGATGATGCGCGCGAGGGTTTGAAGGACCTGCTGGAGATCGACGACATCCAGGCCGACGCGATTCTGCAGATGCAACTGCGTCGGCTCGCAGCGCTGGAACGACAGAAGATCATCGACGAGGCCACCGAGCTCGAGGCTCAGATCCTGGACTTCCAGGCGATCCTCGCCGACCCGATGCGCCAGCGTTCCATCATCCGTGAGGAACTCACCGCGATCGTCGACCGTTTCGGCGACGACCGACGCACCGAGATCATGCCCGGCTACGACGGCGATATGTCGGTCGAAGACCTCATCCCCGAAGAAGAGATGGTCATCACCGTCACCCGCGCCGGGTACATCAAGCGCACGCGCAGTGACAACTACCGGTCGCAGCACCGCGGCGGTAAGGGTGTGAGGGGTGCGCAGTTGCGGGCTGACGACGTCGTGGAGCACTTCTTCGTGACGACGACCCACCACTGGCTGTTGTTCTTCACGAACAAGGGCCGCGTGTACCGCGCGAAGGCGTACGAGCTTCCCGAGGCCGGCCGCGACGCGAAGGGCCAGCACGTCGCGAACTTCCTCGCGCTCCAGCCCGAGGAAGAGATCGCCCAGATCCTCGACATCCGTGACTACCAGGCAGCGCCCTACCTTGTTCTTGCCACCCGCAGCGGCCTGGTGAAAAAGACGCGCCTGACCGAATACGACACCAACCGCCAGGGCGGCGTGATCGCCATCAAGTTGCGCGCAGGCGAGGGTGAGGATGCCGGAGACGAATTGACCTCCGCGATGCTCGTGGACGAGGGCGACGACATCCTGTTGATCAGCCGCGAGGGCATGTCGCTGCGGTTCACGGCGACGGATTCGGCGCTTCGCCCCATGGGACGGGCGACCGAGGGCGTCAAGGGAATGTCGTTCCGTGGAGATGATTGCCTGCTGTCGGCATCCGTGGTTCGCGACGAGGGGTACGTGTTCGTCGTCACCGAGGGCGGCTACGCGAAGCGCACGGATGTCGCCCAGTATCGTGAGCAGGGCCGCGGCGGCCTCGGCATCAAAGTCGCGAAGCTGACCGAGGATCGTGGGGTCCTCGCGGGCGGTTTGATCGTCTCGGAGGACGACGAGGTCTTGGTGGTTCTTGCCAGCGGCAAGGTGGTACGCTCTGCCGTGGCCGAGGTCCCCGCCAAGGGTCGCGACACCATGGGTGTCGTCTTCGCCCGCCCCGATGACGAGGATCGCATCATCGCGGTCGCGCGTAACGGAGAGCGGGTTGTGGCAGAAGTCGCCGCGGCCACGGATGCGTCGGATGACGCCGCCTCCCCCCAGAACGTTGAAGGAAGTCCCGACGCATGACGACGGTAGCCGACAAACTCGCCAAGAAGTCCAGCAAGACCACGACCAAGCAGGTGCGCCTGCGCCTTGTCTACCTTGACTTCTGGTCGGCCGTGAAGCTGTCGTTCCTGGCTGCCGTGGCGATCGCGATCGCAACCGTAGTGTTCTTCGTGCTGATCTTCCTCATCCTGCAGACGACGGGCCTGATCGGTCAGGCTGACGAGTTCATCGGCAGCTTCACCGACGGCACGTTCTCGCTGTCGGCAGTGCTGTCCCTCCCGCAGGTGCTGGCGTTCTCGGCGATCGTCGCGATCCTGAACCTCGTGGTCGTCACCGTCCTGGGTGCCGTCGTTGCCGGTATCTACAACCTCGCGGTGAAGGTCACGGGCGGCTTGCTCGTCGGATTCACCTCGAACTGACGCGGCGCTCGCTCGCGGCATCCCCGGTGGAAGCCGGGCTATACGACGGTCGTGCCCAGCAGTGTGCCGATCGCATAGGTTGCAGCTAGCGCCAGCGCACCGCCGATGACCAGGCGCAGCACCGCGCGTCCCTGCGATGCGCCTCCCAGGCGTGCGGAAATCGAGCCGGTGACGGCCAGCGCAATGAGCACTGCCACGACGGTGACCGGAACCCGCCACTCCGGCGGCGGAAGAAGGATCGCCAGCAGGGGGAGGAGCGCGCCGAACGTGAACGCGACGGCAGAGGAGAACGCTGCCTGCCACGGGCTCACCAGGTCGTCTTGGTCGATGTGCAGCTCCACCTCGAGGTGAGCAGCGAGCGCATCGTGGGCCGTGAGCTCCTTGGCGACCTTCACCGCAGTATCCCGACTGAGACCTCGCTCCTGGTAGAGCTGGGTCAACTCCTCGAGCTCTTCCGCGGGCATCTCGGCGAGCTCACGCCGCTCCTTCGCAATGAGCGCTCGCTCGCTGTCGCGCTGGCTGCTGACCGACACGTACTCGCCGAGGGCCATCGAGATCGCGCCACCCACGAGGCCCGCGACACCTGCGAGCAAGAGGGCCGGCGTATCCGTCGTGGCGCCGGCGACGCCGACCACGAGCGAGGCGACGGAGACGATGCCGTCATTGGCACCGAGAACGCCCGCACGTAGCCAGTTCAGTTTCTGGCTGACGCCGGTCGCGTGCGGTTCGTGGGTGTGCGTAGCGTCTGTCACGCCGCTCAGTCAACAACGAGCCATGGCGGCACGCAATGAAGGATCGGCTAAGCGAACTCCAGGCAGCCCGCATCCGGATTCGTGGAAAACGCGCCCTGTCGGGTAAAGTCTTGGAGGTTGACGGTGCGATGTGCCGGCACCACACGGGGCTATAGCTCAGGCGGTTAGAGCGCTTCACTGATAATGAAGAGGTCCCAGGTTCAAGTCCTGGTAGCCCCACGCAAGCCCCGGGGCCTTAGCTCAGTTGGTAGAGCGCCTGCTTTGCAAGCAGGATGTCAGGAGTTCGAATCTCCTAGGCTCCACAGTTTTTTCTTCCCGAGGCACTCCCGCCTCTTGCGCAGCGTCATGTGCGTGAAACAGCCGGCGCGTAGCGTTGCGTCACCGCGGCACGCGCGTGCGCGGCGATGGGAGCTGACGTGTCTGTGCTGCGGTTTGGGGTCTTCGAGGTGTACGGCCCGCAAGTGGGTGGCACGCTCAGCTGGCCGCATCCGCTGAGCGACTCGATCGACTTCGCCGACCCCGAGCGCTGGGTGCGCCTTGCGAAGGTGATGGATGCCACCGGATTCGACTTCCTGTTCTTCGCCGACGGGTATGGCTACCCGATCGTCGGCGACGACATCAGCGCGGACGCGGTCGCGCACGGCATCAACTTCTCGGGCTACGACCCGGCGACGCTCCTGCCCGTGCTCATGCGTGAGACATCAGACCTCGGATTCGTCGTCACCGCGACCACCGGAATCGACCACCCCGTGCAACTTGCCCGTCGCTTCTCGACGCTCGATGCGATCTCGGGCGGGAGGATCGGCTGGAACATCGTCACCGGCGCATCGCAGAACGCGGTAGCCGAACTCTTCGGCCACGACGAGATGCTCGCGCACGACACCCGGTACGCGATGGCCGAGGAGTACGTCTCACTCGCGCGGCGGTACTGGGAGGATGCCTGGAGTGACGATGCGCTTGTCGCCGACCGGGCATCCGGGGTGTACGCGCAGCGGTCCGGCATCCACCGCGTGGTCTACGAAGGTGACCATTACCGCTCCCGCGGGTACTACGGCGCCCCGCCCACGCCGCAGCGCACTCCGCTGCTCTTTCAGGCCGGAACATCCCCGGCCGGCAGGGCATTTGCTGCCCGCCACGCCGAGTGCGTCTTCGTGCAGGCGACCACACCAAGCCACACGGCATCGGCGGTCTCCGACCTGCACCGTCGCGCGGCCGAAGCAGGGCGAATGGCGCCGCTCGTGACCATGGCGGGGCTGACCGCCATTGTTGCCGAGACCTCGGCCGAGGCACGGGAACTTGCGGACGAATTTGACCGGATGCAGACCGACGACGTGGTCGCGACCCTCTATGCGGGAAACACGGGCATCGATCTGCGAACCCTCGATCCCGACCAGACCCTGCACCAGGTGCTCGACGCTGGTGGGCCCATCGGACAGATGGGTACCAGCAACATCGAGCGATTCCTGGGCAGCGCCGACAGGCCAGCCCCGACGGTCCGAGAAATCCTCGACGAGCTGCGCGGCCGAGGCACGCGCGGGTTCCGGGTTGTCGGAGACCCGACCGAGGTCGCGGACGGCGTTGAGGAGCTCGCCGCCCGCACTGGACTCGACGGATTCCTCATCGAGCCGGTCTTCGGAACGCGGGACGTTGCGGCGTTCGGAGACCTCGTCCTACCGATCCTCCGTGAGCGGGGTCGGCTCGCGCCGCACCGCGCGGATGCGACGTTCCGGTCGCGTATGCAGGAGACGCAGCCGGCAGCTCCCGTATCGTGAACCCATGGATCTGCGGGTCGCGGCGTACTCGATCGTCATCGACGACGACCGGCGCATGCTGCTCGCGCACTGGAACGAGGGCGGCGCATCCGGATGGACACTTCCCGGCGGTGGTCTCGAGCCGGGCGAGAGTCCGGATGCCGCGGCCCGACGCGAAGTTCAGGAAGAGACCGGCTACCGCGTGGCGCTGGACGAACTTCTCGGTATCCATTCGCGGGTGATTCCCGCCCACCGGCGCCTGGTCCCCGGATCGGACCTGCCGCTGCAGGCACTCCGGATTGTCTACCGCGCCCACGTCACCGGCGGCGAGCTGCGCAACGAAACCGATGGCACAACGGATCGAGCCGAGTGGTTCCCGCTGTCGGAGGTGCGGCGACTGAAGCGCGTCAGCCTCGTCAACATCGGCCTGCGGATGGCGGGACTGGAGTCCTTCGCGCGCTGAAGGCTTCAGCGCAAACGACTGCGGCGCCCGGAAACCGGGCGCCGCAGCACTGTCTGATCTGAATCAGGCGTCGGGAGCGCGCAGCGGGTCGTCGGCAACCCACAGCTCGTCGTCTGCCCGCAGGGTCTGCCAGGCGGCGTAAAGCACACCGGCTGCTGCGATCACACCGAGGATGATGGCGAACACGCCACCGGCGCCGATCCCCTGCTTCTGGGGCTCGAGGGCCGACAGCTTCTTGGACAGCTTCTTCGAGACATCCTTGCCGTACTTGTCGGCGAGCTTGGCGTACTTCTTGGCGTCGGGCGCAGACAGTCCACGGCCCGCAGCGAGTCTCGCGCGCGTCTCGTTTGCGGCGTCCCATGCCGAGAGGGCCGAACCGACGACGGCTCCCGTCGCAGGGATCGCTCGGTTGGTCAGGAACGACTTGGACGATGCGAGTCCGCGCTGGACATACGGCTGCGCGTACTTGCCGTAGGCCTCCTGAACCTGAGGTACGACCTGCTCGCGGCCGTAGTTGCCCAGCTGCCGACCGGCTTCCCGGGCGATGTCAGCGGCTTCGCCGACGAGCACCTGCTGCGACTCCCAAATGTCGTTCGCGTGCTTCTGGAGCTTGCGGAGTTCCTTCTTGCGCTTGCGGCTGAGGCTCACGGGGCCCTCCCTGTCGTGTCGACGTGGTCTTCCCATCTTGCCATGTGTGCCGCAGACGGGAAGTGTTCACGGCGAACTCTGAAAGAATGGCGTCATGCCTCAGCACACCGCGGTCGCCACGATCCACACCAACCACGGCGACATCGTCGTCAACCTGTTCGGGGACCAGGCCCCGCGCACCGTCCAGAACTTCGTCGGGCTCTCTGACGGAAGCCGCGAGTGGACGCACCCGGCCACCGGTAAGCCGGGCGAGGGCGCGCTGTACACGGACGTCATCTTCCACCGCATCATCGAAGGCTTCATGATTCAGGGCGGTGACCCGCTGGGCGTCGGCACAGGCGGACCGGGATACAACTTCAACGACGAGATCAGCCCCGAACTCACCTTCACCGAGCCCTACAAGCTCGCAATGGCCAACGCGGGCCTCCGCCGCAACGCGATCACCGGCCAGCCCGAGGGCACGAACGGCTCTCAGTTCTTCATCACGGTCCCCGGCCAGGGTGGCCGAGGACCCGAGTGGCTGCAGGGCAAGCACACGATCTTCGGTGAGGTCGCGGATGACGACTCCCGCCGTGTCGTCGACGCGATCAGCGCCGTCGCCACCGGCCCGGGCGATCGTCCGATCGAGCCCGTCGTGATCTCGTCGATCGACATCGCTTCGGTCTGACCGGAGGGCGGCGTCCGCCGTGACGACTTCCGACGAGTTCCGCAGCAACCGCGATAACTTCTGCTACCGGCATCCGGACCGGCAGAGCTTTGTGCTGTGCCAGCGCTGCATGCGCACGATCTGCCCGGAGTGTCAAACCCCGGCAGCAGTCGGGGTCATCTGCCCGGAGTGCCTGCGTGAGCAGCGTGCGACGCAGACCACTGCCCAGAAGAAGGCCGAGCGACGCTGGTCTCGGGCTCCGATGACTGTCGGAACCCAGCGACCGACGGCGACCTACGTCATCATCGCGATCACGGCGGCGGTCTTCGTTCTTCAGCTTTTCATCCCCGCGCTCGAGGGCATCTTCGCCTTCAACAGCGCCTTTGTGATCCCATCGATCGCATTCGAGCCGTGGCGGTTGCTCACGGCTGTCTTCTTGCACTCGAGCTTCTTCCACATCGGACTGAACATGCTCGCGCTGTGGATGATCGGCAGATCGCTGGAGCCGCTTCTCGGTCACGCGCGATTTGTCGCGCTGTACCTGCTTTCGGGACTCGGCGGATCCGTGGGCGTCGCGTTGATTGCGCCCGGCATCTGGGTAGTCGGAGCCTCGGGCGCCGTCTTCGGTCTCCTTGGCGCGCTGTTGGTGATCGGTCGTCACATCGGGGCGAACATCACCGGCATCCTGATCGTGCTCGGCATCAACCTCGTGATCGGATTCGTCCCGGGGTACAACATCGCGTGGCAGGCGCACATTGGCGGCCTTGTCGTCGGAGCACTCATCGGGCTCGTGTTCGCCCGAACCCGCACGCGGGCTCGCCAGCCGCTGCAGATCGGACTTCTCATCGCTATCGGCGTCGGCTTGTTGGCGCTGCTGGCGATCCCCGCCGTGTTCTACGTGTGATTCATCCACAGATTCATCCACACCTGGGGATGAATCACAGCGGTGTAATTCGGTGGGTACCGATCCGCGCGGCTAGCGCCAGCGTGTGGTCATGAGGAAGCCGACGAAGGCGATCCCGAATCCGATGACGAGGTTCCACGCGTCGATCCCGGGAATCGGGAACTGCATGCCGCTGATGTAGAAGACCAGAACCCAGACCAGGCCGAGCAGCATGAGCCCGATCATGACCGGCTTGAACCAGACCGGGTTCGGTGCGGAATCCGCGCTGCTGCTCTCGACGATCGGTTCGTCGTCGTTGCTCCGGCGTGCCATGCGTCAAGTCTAACTGCCAGGGCTCCTCCAGCAGGAGACGAATAGAATCGCCCGTGATGTATGACGCCCGGTGACCTGGGCCCAAACGAGGACTCAGACGAGGGGGATGCCGTGGGTGATGCGGAGGAGACGCCGCAGCTGACCCGGCGATCGCGTCGCACCACGAAGCGCCGCCGCCGGGTGAGCGTCCTCGGCGTGATCGGGGAACTACTCATCACCGTCGGTGTCCTCGCCTTCCTCTATGTCGGTTGGCAGTTGTGGCTCGGAGACGTCATCCAGGGCGCGCAGAAGAACGCTGCCGGCAGCGAGTTGTCGGAGCAGTGGGCACAGGCAGCAGAGACTGGATCTCCAACGCCGGATGCTTCGGCCTCGCCGGAGCCGACCGCCACCACCGACGCCGACGTTTCCATCCCTGTTCTCGGGCAGCCCGATGACGCGCAAGAGTTCGCTGTCATGCGTGTTCCCCGCTGGGGCTCGGACTACATGGTGCCGGTCGCGGGCGGTGTGACGCGTGCACGAACGCTCGACCCGATCGGCATCGGTCATTACCCGGGCACGCAAATGCCGGGAGAGACCGGGAACTTCGCCGTCGCCGGCCACCGCACGACGTACGGCAAGCCGTTCTCCGACATCGAGACCCTGCGGATCGGCGATGCGATCGTCGTCGAAACTGAAGCCGGCTGGTACACCTATCGGTTCCGCACCCTCGAGTATGTGAAGCCGACCGAGACCTCAGTGCTCAACGCGACGCCGCAGCTGGATGTCGCAGCCGGCGATGCCTACATCACGTTGACCAGCTGCAGTCCGCGCTGGAGCATGACGGAGCGCATCGTCGCGTACGGCGTGTTCGAGTCGTTCACTCCCCGCGAAGCCGGCCCGCCCGCATCCCTCACGGAAGGAATCGCCTGATGTATGCCGCTCTCTGGCACGTGCTGCCCGGCCCGTGGTGGGCAAAGGTCGCGATTCTCACCGTGATGGCCGCCGCTGTTCTGTACGGCCTCGTGTTCTACGTTTTCCCCTGGATCAGTGAGCTGACCACTCCGCAGGACGCGACAGTCGGGTGACCGCAGATCCAGCGAGCATCGCACCGGTGCTCGTAGTCGACAACCACGACAGCTTCGTCCACACGCTCGTCGGGTACCTGCACGAGTTGGGTGCCGCTACCGTCATGGTCGAGGCAGACCAGGTCAGCGTGGATGCCGTCCCGCGGCTCGTCGGTGAACACGCCGGCATCCTTATCTCCCCCGGTCCCGGTCGCCCCGCCGACACCGCGGCCTCGCAGAATCTTGTGCGCGAGGCCGTGGAGCGGGGTGTTCCCGTGCTCGGAGTGTGCCTAGGGCACCAGGTGATCGCCGAGGCACTGGGTGCGCGGGTCTCCGTCGCTCCGGAACTGTTCCATGGCGTCACCTCGCCGGTCACTCACGATGGGTCGACGCTCTTTTTCGGAATCCCGTCGCCGTTCATCGCCAACCGGTATCACTCGCTGTCGATTGATCCCGACTCGATCCCCGAGAGTCTCGTCGTCACGGCCCGCACCGACAGCGGAATCGTCATGGGCATCGCGCACCGCGACGCGCCGCTGTGGGGTGTGCAATTCCACCCCGAGAGCGTGCTCACCGAAGGCGGTTACCGGCTGCTGGCGAACTGGTTGGAACAGGTCGGCTATCCGGATGCCGTCGAACGATCCCGCACGCTCCGGCCGCACGTCGCCGCCGGCGTGTGAGTCAATCCCTCGCGAGACTGCACCGTGCCCGCGAGTCCGTGCGCTCAGTGGGCTCTCTCGCGGGCACGTTGCAGTCTCGACGGTCTAGCCAGACGAGGCGAGCGCCGCTCGGCGCCGTGCGGTCGGGGGTCAACCGGAGCAGTAGGTCAACGTGATCGTCGAGCGGACCGGGACCTCACCGGGCGCGAGGGACTGAGCGATGACGACAGGCGGGTTGGTCGCGGGGCACGACGTGTCCTCCTGCGTCTCGACCGTCAGCTGAGTGTCCGGGGCTTCGAGTTCGCGCGTGGCAGCCTCGACGGTGTACCCGGTCACGTCGTTGATCAGAACGCGTCCCGTCGCAACGACGAGGTCGACGCTGCTTCCAACCGCGACCTGATCACCGCCAGCCGGGTCCGCAGCGATGACGATTCCGGCGTCGAGGGCGGGGTCGTTGCGCGAGGTCACCGTGCCGACCTTCAGACCGACCTGCTCGAGGGCCTGCGCGGCAGTTTCCTGCGTGAGGCCGGTGAGCGTCGGCACGGCCGCGAGCTCTTGCCCCGTCGAAACGTAAACCTTGATCTCCTGGTTCACCTCGACCGAGACATCCGTGCCGGGTTCTGTCCGGATGACGTTTCCTTCGGCCACCTCGACACTCGACTCTTCGACGCGCACCGGAACGAGGTCGATCGCGGTCAGTTCTTCGGCGGCCCGATCGTAGGTCATGCCGGTGAGGTCGGGGACGATCCGGGAGTTGCTGGGGACGTTCTCGTCCCCGCGCGGAATGGTGAGCACCCAGAACAAGACCGAGATCAGCAACACGGCCAGGATCGCGACGCCTGCCCACACCCAGGCCACGGGGGGACCCGACTGCGTGCGGCGCATGGTCGTGTCGGTCGAGAGCTGCCGAAGCGACCGGGCAGTCTCTGCGGCTTGCCGCGGGTTGGGTCCGTAGAGCTCGCTGGTGAGTGTTCCCAACTGGCGGCGGGAGGGCGCCTTACCGGTCAGTGCGTGAGTCAGTGCGGCGCGAAACGAGGGGGCGTCTTGGTAGCGCTGGTAGGGATCCTTCGCGAGAGCGCGCAGCACTACGGCATCCAGCGCTCGCGGAATCTCTTCGTTGATCTCCGACGGCGTGAGGGGGGTCTCGCTGACGTGCTGATAGGCAACGGCAACCGGGGACTCGCCCCGGAACGGCGCTCTGCCGGTCAACAGCTCATAGAGCACGACACCGGTGGAGTACAGGTCGGCACGGGCATCGACCGGTTCGCCCTTCGCCTGCTCGGGCGAGAAGTAGGCGGCGGTGCCGAGGATCGCGGTGGTCTCGGCGACGGTGGACGACGAATCCGAGACGGCGCGAGCGATACCGAAGTCCATGACCTTGATGTGGTCGTCGGCGGTGACCATGACGTTGCCGGGCTTGATGTCGCGGTGCACCACACCGGCACGGTGCGAGTACTCGAGGGCTTCAAGGATGCCGTCGGCATAGGCGACGGCACGCTCGGCGTCGACAGGGCCCTCTTCGATGACGTCCTTCAGCAGTCGACCAGAAACCAGCTCCATGACGATGTACGGCACCGGCTGGGTCGTGCCGTCGGGAAGGGACTCGGTCTCTTCGCCGGCGTCGAACACGCGCACGATCGTCGGGTGCGACATCCGCGACGCCGCCTGCGCCTCCAAGCGGAAGCGCGTGCGGAAACCGGCATCGCGGGCCAGCTCAGGATCGAGGATCTTGATGGCCACGTCGCGACCGAGCGTCAGATCGTATCCGCGGTACACCGAGGCCATGCCGCCGCGGCCGATCGACTCGTCGATCCGGTAGCGGCCCGACAGCACGCGAGAATCGTCGGTCACACTACCCCTCCCTGACTGAGCCAGTCTTCTCAGCCTAGTCGAGCGCTTCCTGTGAACCTCCGGTCAGGGCGTGGTGGTCGGGTTAGGGGTCGAGGCGGGTTGGATCTGAACCTGCATCTTCGGCGAGGCATCCGATGTCCGCTGCTCGGACCCGCTACACAGTGCCGTGTATGACGCCGTCAGGGTCTGACCGGCGGCGTTGGCGATGAGGATCGCCTCCTCACGGTCGTTCGGGGGGAACGTGCGCTGCGACGTGCCGTCGACCGTGAAGACCGCGTTTTGCAGTGTGACGGTATAACCACTGAGGGTTCCCGTGCCGGTCGGACAGGTGAAACTGTCCCAGGTCAGCGTGACGGTGGACCCCGCAGCAGCAGGCGCACCACCCTGGATAGCGGGCGGGTTGCTCGGTCCGCCGATCGGGGTGACCTGGCCGTAGCACGAGATCGTGAGCGCCTTCGTCGGCTCGATGTTTCCGGTCGGGTTGACCTGCCAGACGACACCGACCTGCGAGTCATCCGGAGCCGGCGTGCCCGTGTCTGTGACGACTTCGAGCACACCTGCACTCTTCGCCGTCTGCACTGCCTGCTCGCACTGCATGCCCACCAGGTTCAGTGCGTCGATGTTGATGCGCGTCTCGCTGGGCGAGGGCGTCGGTGTCGATGCGCTGGGCGACGGCGCCGACGACGAACTGGTCGGTTCAGGCGCCGGCTGCTGGTTGGCAACGAGAGCCCAGATCGTGCCGCCGAGAACAAGAACCAGCAGCACGATGAGTGCAACGAGCGGCCACGTCCACGGGCTGCGCTTGCGTGGCGCGGGCTCTTCGGCCGGGGTCTCCGGAGCAGGCATCAGCCGGGTCTCGGCGGATGTCGCGGCGGACGTCAGCAGGGCTGTTGCGTCGTCGTCGGCGATTGCTCCCGTGGCGATCGCGGGGATCGCTACTGCTGCCGCGGCGACGTCGCCTCGACGAAGCGCCGTTGCGGAGCGAGCGACGGCAGCGGCGGTGGCGGGGCGGTCCTCGGGCTTCTTGGCGATCATCGCCATCACGAGGTTCTGCACCGGCACAGCGACGGTCGGGGGCAGCGGCGGCGGCTGCTCGTTGATCTGGGCCATCGCGATCGCGACCTGCGACTCGCCCGTGAACGGGCGTTTGCCTGCCAGGCACTCGTAGGCGACGATGCCGAGCGAGTAGATGTCGGTGGCGGGGGATGCCGGGTGACCGGATGCCTGCTCGGGCGAGAGGTACTGCACCGTGCCCATGACCTGACCGGTGGCGGTCAGGGGAACCTGGTCGGCGATGCGAGCGATACCGAAGTCGGTGATCTTCACGCGGCCGTCGGGGGTGATCAGCAGGTTGCCCGGCTTGATGTCACGGTGTACGAGACCGGCGGCGTGTGCCGCCTGCAGGGCTGCCGAGGTCTGGGCGATGATGTCGAGCGTCTTGTCGGTCGACAGCGAACCGTCGCGCTCGAGGATGGTCGAGAGAGCCTCACCCGGCACGAGTTCCATGACCAGGAACGCGCTGCCGTTCTCTTCGCCGTAGTCGAAGACGCTGGCGATGCCCTCGTGGTTGACCAGGGCAGCGTGCCGGGCCTCGGCGCGGAACCGCTCCAGAAACCCGGGGTCGCCCATGTACTCGTCTTTGAGGATCTTGATCGCGACCGTGCGTCCGATGACGTGGTCTGTTGCTTCCCAGACCTCGCCCATCCCGCCGATCGCGATCCGCGAATCCAGCTCGTAACGGCCTCCGAAGGTCACACCCTGCGTCGGTCTCATTTGTTCAGCACCGCCTCCATGACCTTCTTCGCGATCGGGGACGCGATGAGGTCCCCGTATCCCGACTGACCCATTCCGCCACCGTTCTCCACGACGACTGCCACTGCCACCTCGGGATCGTCGGCGGGCGCGAACCCGGTAAACCAGAGGGTGTACGGCTTGTCGGGTCCGTTCTCCGCCGTACCCGTCTTACCGGCCACGTCGACGCCCTCTATTCTTGCATTCGAGGCGGCGCCGTTTTCGACATTCGCAACCATCATGGCGACCATCTCCTCGTTCAGCTCGGGACTGAGTGCCTCACCGAAAACCGTGCTCTCGAACGTCTGCTGTACCGACAGATCCGGGCCGATGACCTGATCGACCATTCGGGGGTTCATGACGATCCCGCCGTTGGCGATTCCGGCCGAGACCATCGCCATCTGTAGCGGTGTCGCGGTCACCTGCCCCTGGCCGAAGCCGGTGAGGGCGGTCTGCGGGGCATCGAGCCCGCGGGGATAGCTCGAGGCAGTCGAGTCCAGAGGAATGCTGAACGACAGGTTGAAGCCGAACTTCTCGGCCTGCTGACGGATCGCCTCGTCCCCCAGTTGCACGGCAAGCTGAGCCATCGGGATGTTGCAGCTCAGGCGCAGCGCGTCGGCGATGGATACGGTTTCGCCGGGACCGCACGTGCCACCGCTGGAGTTGCGGATCGTGTTCGACGACTGCGGCAGTTGCCAGATGGCGGGGTTCGGGATCTGCGACTCGGGCGTGTACTGCCCTGACGCGAGAGCCGCGGCGACGACGACAATCTTGAACGTCGACCCCGGCGGGTTGAGATCCCCTGCGATCGCGCGGTTGTACAGCGGGTTCGCCGGATCGGCGAGCAGCGCGGCGTAGTCAGTCTCCACCTGAGCGGTGTCATGCGACACGAGCAGATTAGTGTCGTAGCTGGGGCTTGTGACCATCGCGAGGACTCGCCCGGTATCGGGCTCGATGGCGATGACCGCGCCCTGGAGGTCGCCGAGCGCCTCATACGCGGCCCGCTGGACGTCGGCATCCAGCGACAGCACGACGTTGGAGCCGCGCGGAGGTTGTCCGGTAAGGATCTGTTCGATGCGCGAGAGGAACTGCGAGCTCGCTGTACCGCTGAGCTCGTCGTTCATCGCCTGCTCGATGCCGGTGGCTTGCCCGACGACAGGGATCACTCCGGTCACGGGGGCCCACATGTCGGGGTCGACGTAGACGCGCTGCCAGCTGAAGACGTCGCTCGAGGGCACGGATGATGCGATAGCCGAGCCACTGGCAATAATGGATCCGCGCTGCACCTCGTAGGAGTCATAGAGGGCGCGCTTGTTCTGCGGGTAGTCGGCGAGGTCCGCTGACTGGATCCCCTGGATCCAGGTGGTCGACGCGAACAGCGCGAGGAACATCATGAGCACCAGGATGCTCAGCCGCCGCAACTCCTTGGTCATCGTGCGATCACCCCCGTCATCCGATCACCGCGCGAGGACGGCTGCGGACGGCATCCGAGATGCGAAGCAGCAGAGCCACGATGATCCAGTTGGCAACCAGCGATGATCCGCCCGCCGCGAGGAAGGGTGTCGTCAGGCCCGTCACCGGGATGATGCGCGTGACTCCGCCGACCATGATGAACACCTGGAGGGCGATCGTGAAGGCAAGCCCGGTGGCAAGGAGCTTGCCGAAGTCGTCTTGCCCTGCGACGCCGATCCGGATGCCGCGCGCGACGAACACCATGTACAGCAGCAGGATCGCGAATACCCCGGCAAGGCCGAGTTCTTCACCGAGGCTCGGCAGGATGTAGTCGCTCTGCGAGAGCGGCGTGATGTAGGGGCGACCTTGTCCGAGCCCGGTGCCGATGAGCCCGCCGTGGGCGAGGCCGTAGATCCCCTGCACGAGTTGGTAGCTGCCGCCGGTGGCGTCGATGCGCTCGACGTTGAAGGGATCGAGCCAGTTGTCGAAGCGTCCGCCGACGTAGGACAACACGCGCGAAGCGAAGAAGGCTCCGGCTCCGGCCAGCACGAGACCGATCACGACCCAGGAGGTCTTGCCTGTGGCGACGTACAGCATCGCGACGAACATCCCGAACAGCAGCAGCCCCGTGCCGAGGTCGCGTTGCAGGACGATGATGCCGAGCGAGATCAACCAGAGCACGAGGAGGGGACCGAGCTCCCGCGCTCGCGGCCACGTCATGCCGAGGAACCGGGTGCCGACAGAACTCAGGCTTTCGCGGGTGCGCACGAGGTATCCGGCGAAGAAGATCGCCAGGGAGATCTTCGCGAGTTCTCCGGGCTGGAACGAGAAGATCCCGAGCGAGACCCACACGTCGGCGTTCGCATCGGTGCCCAGACCCGGCACGATCGGGAGCAGGAGCAGGGCGATTCCCGCGAACCCGAAGATGTAGGTGTACCGGAACAGCACGCGGTAGTTGCGCAGCGCGATCACGACGGCGAGGCATCCGAGGATCGCGATGCCCGCCCACGCGAGCTGGCGAACTGACGCCGCATCCCACCCCTCTGCGCCGATAGCGAGGTCGATGCGGTAGATCATCGCGATCCCGAGCCCCGTGAGCAGCGTCGCGATCGGCACCACGAAGGGGTCGGCATCGCGCGCCCAGACGCGCAGCGCGATGTGGACGGCGATGACCGTGGTGAACAGTCCGCCGAATGCGATGAGGTAACCGGGGGCGATCTCGCCCATGACGCCGAGCTGGACGAGTACGAGGGCACCGAGGGAGAGCACCAGAGCGAACAGCAGCAGGCCGAGCTCGCGGTTTCGCTGCTTCTGCGGGGTCCGCAACCTCTTGAGCGCGCGGACGACCGCCGTATCGGCCGAGATCTCGGCTGCCGGTTCACGCGTGATCGCGGGGTCAGCCACTGGGTACCTCCGCCCGGGATTCGATCCTGTCGACGATGGCCCGCGCGTCGGCAAGGGATCGCGCCGAGATCGTACGCTCGACGGTAGCTCGGTCGAAGGACTGCAGATCGGCGAGCAGGATCCCGGTGTCTTCGTACGGGGTCGATAGCGAGATCGGACCGATGTTCTGCTGGATGCCGCGGTAGATGACCACGGTGTCGTCGTCGGCGCCCACGAAGAAGCGCGTCTGCGTCCACTGGTAGGCGCCGAAGAGCGCGACGCCGATCATCGCAAGCACGATCACGAAGCCTGCGATCCAGGCGAGCCTGCGGCGACGCGAGCGGCGCCGGTCCTCTTCGATGAGCTCTTCGAGGAATTCGGGCGCCGGTTCGAAGTGCGTCGGCTCGTTGGCGGCCTGCCGCGCGGGGTGCAGCCAGCTCGTGCGGGAGCTGCGGGCTGCAGGAACGTCGATGCCCTCGGGGTTGGACGCCGAGCCGACAACCGTCGGGGTTCCCGAGAACAGTGGATGCCGCCCCCCGACATCCACGAGCACGATCGTGACGTTGTCGGGAGCTCCGGCATCCAGGGCCATCTTCAGAAGAGCGTCAGCGGTGCGGGCAGGAGCAAGATCTGCGCCGAGCGCCTTGGCCGTCTGTGTGTCGGGGACGACGCCGCACAGTCCGTCGGAGCACAGGAGCCACCGGTCGCCCGGCTGAGTCGGCATGACGAACGTGTCGATCTCGGGGTTCGGCGACATGTCGCCGAGCACGCGCATCAGCACCGAGCGGCGCGGGTGGTAGCGCGCTTCCTCGGGGGTGATGCGACCCGAATCGACAAGACGCTGGACGAACGTGTGATCGGTGGTGATCTGGGTCAGCGCTCCGTCGCGGTACAGATACACGCGGGAGTCGCCGATGTGGGCGATGACGGCGTAGTCGTCGACCATCGCGAGGGCGCTGACTGTCGTTCCCATGCCGGCGAGTTCCGGGCGTGCGGCGACGGTGTCGATGAGGGCGGCCGCGGTGTCGGTGATCGCCTCGCCGAGTGCCCGTTCGGCTGCGGCGGGCGAGTCGAAGGGGCGGTCGAGGTCCGCGAGTTGCGCGATCGCGATGCTCGAGGCCACGTCGCCGCCGGCGTGGCCGCCCATCCCGTCAGCGACGATGAACAGGTTGGATCCGGCGTACCCGGAGTCCTGGTTGTTCGATCGCACCTTGCCGGTGTGCGACAGCGCCGCGCTGGATCCTTCGAAGACCATGACGGGTCGGCCGTTACTTCCGCAGCTCGAAGGTCGTGGCGCCGACCTTGATCGGGGCTCCGATCTTCACCTCGACCGGCGCACTCACACGCGCACCGTCATGCCACGTGCCGTTTGTCGAATCGAGGTCCTGCAGCATCCACTGCTCGCCCCAGAGCAGCAGGCGGGCGTGGTGGCTCGAGGTGTAGTCGTCACGGATGACCAGGCCCGACTCGCTGGAGCGCCCGATCGTCAGCGGCTCGGTTCCCAGGGGGAGTTCGAGACCGGCCTTCGGGCCACTCGTGATCACGATGCGCGAAACCGTGTCTTTCGTCGCGGGTCCGCCGGCATCTCCGGAGGGTGCCGGCGGTGGCGAGGGTGCGACCGGTGCCGTTTCGCGCCGAACAGGTCCGACCGGCGCTGCAGCTTCCGGCATCCGTCGAACTCGCACGCCGAACACGTCGGCGCGCAGGGCATAGACGACGGCGAACACGAAGAACCACAGCAGCAGCAGGAACCCGATCTGCAGCAGCAGAAGTGTCAGCTCACTCATGCGCGTCCGCCCCCGTCGAACACGTCGAAAGCCCGCGTGGCATCGGATGCCGGCTGTCGGGCCGGCGCGGAGGCCTGCGCGACGATGCGGAACACCATGTCGGTGCGGCCGATCGTGATGGTGGAGTCCGGCGGCAGGGGAGACTCGCTGATCTTGCGACCGTTCAGCAGCGTGCCATTGGTCGACCCGAGGTCGCGCACCATCGCGCGCTCGCCGTCCCAGAGAACCTCGACGTGCCTGCGGCTCGTGCCGGCATCCGCAAGCGTAATGTCTGCGTCGCTACCGCGGCCGATCACGGTGCGGGCCTTCACGAGCGGATGCCGCTGGCCCGCGATGTCTAGAACACCGCGCCACGACACTGACCCCTGCGCGGTCGTTGAGTCGACCTGCAGCGTTCCGGTCGAGAGGGCATTGTCTCGGCGAATGGTCACCGAAACCGGGCCGGCGAAGGTATATCCCTGCGATCGCGCGTGCTTCGTGACGAGCTCGGCCAGTTCGTCGACGAGCGGTTGACCGATCGCCTGCATCCGTTCGTCGTCGGCGGGTGCCAGCCGGACGGTGAAGGTGTTCGGGGCGAGGATCCGGTCCCGGGCCACCACGGCAGCCTTCTTGTCGAGTTCGCTGCGCAGGGCGGATGCGATCTCGACGGGTTGGATCCCGCTACGGAAGGTCTTCGCGAACGCGCCGTTCACGGCGCGTTCGAGCCCCTTCTCGAAGCTGTCAAGTAGTCCCACGGATCTCCTCAGGCAGGCAGAGCGGTGGGACCATGCTAGTTGGAGACTCTGAACAGGCCATGGACGACTTCGCCGGAGCGCTGATACGGGGCCCGACGCGCCGATCTGTCGTGATATCCTCGGGAAGTTGATCCGCGGTCCGCCGCGGTTCGCGCGAGTGGCGGAATAGGCAGACGCGCTGGCTTCAGGTGCCAGTGCCCGAAAGGGCGTGGGGGTTCAACTCCCCCCTCGCGCACAGGAGGGAAGGTCCCGAGAGGGGCCTTCTTTTCGTCCTACCCGACTCGAGGCGTCATGAGATTCCAGCCTGCCGCGGCCCTGGCCGCCCTCGCGATCGTGGGCATCGCGCTGACAGGGTGCACCGCAGAGTCGATACCCGATCCGAGCCCGACGCCCTCGGTCAGCGAGAGCGCAGAGGCGACGCCGGGAACCCGCGCCAATCCGCTCGAGGTCGGTGAGACCATTCGACTCGCCGACGGGTCGGCATGGTCGGTAGGTGCGACAGCGGCGACCGAGGTCGGCGACGGGTATGTCGTGCTGCCGATGCGCATCCTCATCGACTGGGATGCGATCCGTGATCAGCTGGCGGAGGCAGGTGAGGATCCCGCGGATGCCGAAACTCTCGGGATCGACCCCTGGGCGTCGCTGGTCGTTCGCTATATCGGGGCGAGCGGACGTAGCTACGAGCTGTTCGAGAACGCCGCCGCCGACGTGCCGAACCAGCTCTGGTCGATCGGAACGGTGTATCCGCCGGCCGAGGACTTGTCGGCAAACGTCGCTGTGAGCGTCCCGGCCGAGGAGATCGACGGCGGCGTGTGGACGGTGCTCAACACCGGCGGTGACGCCGTCTTCCTCGCGGCGTCCTGAGTGGGCCGGACAACTCATCCAGCCCTAGTACCCGCGCCGTTGCGGTGTCGATAGAGTGTGGCTTGTCGCGCTTTGGCGCGATCTATCCGGGGGGATCCGTCGACGCCCGGGTCTGGAGCGCTGCTCGGCCCGGGCGTTCGATGGCACCGTGTTCGATGGGCTGGTGTTCAGCGCCCGCTGCGGAGGAGTTCTCGACTCGATCCTGCGAGCTGACGCAGCGACGCGTCGGGGAGGAAGGCTCGGGTCAACGCCATTCCGATCCGAGCCAGGTCGGCCTCGTCTCGATACAGCAGGTACAGCGACTCGTAGCGGGGATGGAACTTCTCCTTGAACCGGTGCAGCGATCGGAAGCCGTACACCGGCTCCAGCATGTCGGCGAGCCGCTCGGTGATGTCGGCAATCATCCCCGCGTCCGGCGGATAGTCGTGCGTGAGGGGAGCACCTGAGAGGGAAAGCATTCCCGCCCCCTCGTCGGCGAAGAACCGTGCCGACGAGCCGATGAGAAACTCCATCACCGGCCCGAACCCGCCCTCGCGGCGGCGCATGAGGTCGAGGGTCCACCCTTCGATCCGACCCTTGCCGTAGACGGGCAGCCACGAGAGGAACCCGTCGACGTCGCCGTGCGGTGAGATCGCCAGGGCGAGCCGCACCTCGGGGTCGGCGGCCTCGTGCAGCGTGCCCAGGGTGAAGCCCATCTCGGGCAGTCCCTTGTCGCCGACCCACATGTCCGAGATGGCCCGCAACTGCTGCTGGATGCCCCACGGCTCGTCGGCCAGGCGCGTCATCCGGAACGTCATCTCTTCGCGGCTCGCGCGGTTCAGTGAGGTGCGAACCGCAGCCCACCGCTTGCCCGTGAACTCGAGCCCTGCGAGGTCGACGATCGTGTCGTCAGCGACGATGAGGCTGCGCCAGCCCTCCGGCACGAGCGCGCGGGTAGCTTCATCCGCCGAGAAGAAGCAGGGGATGAGTCCCGCGCTCTCTGCCGTCGAGACGAACTCGTGCACCGATTCTGCGCGGCTCTCCGGCGGCCCCAGAGGGTCGGCGAGCACGAGGGCGACTCCCGAGCGCCTCTGGTAGGCGACGATTCCCGACCTCGTGCGGGCGTACGACAGCCCCTCCCAGGTCGTCATCCACGAGAGGGTGCCGCCGCCGAAAGCGTGCAGCATCTCGCGGACCTCACCGACCGTGGGGATGGGGCTGAGGCCCAACTTGGCTCGCCGTCGCCCGCGGAATGCTCCGCGCACCCAGGCCAGGTAGACGAGCAGGATGCCCCACAGGACCGCCGTCGCGACGGTGACCGACGGGTCGCCGTCCCACGTGAGATCGGCGGCGGGGAAGCTGACGTACAGCGCGATGACCAGGATGCCCAGCATCACGTTGATGCTCGCGAGGACGACGGCGATGACCCATGCCCAGCGGCGTCCCCGGAACAGCCCGCGGGCGACCAGAAGCAGGATGACCACATCGATGGCGGTGTCGATCCAGGACCCACCGCCGAGTTCGGTCCGCCCGAACGGACCATCGGTGGGAACGATGGAGGTCAGGGTCTCGATCGCTGCCAGCGCGAGAACCGCTATCAGGGCGACGAATCGCTGCTCTTGAACGCTCACGCGTCGGACCCGGAGCGGTCGCGCCACGACCAGAACGAGCAGGATCGCGAACGTGTGCTCGATGTCCGCGAGCGAACCCCAATACAGCAGGGCCACCGCGCCGCCGCCGAGCAGAACGAGCCACGCGCGGGAGCGCCACGGCGAAGGGAGGAGGCTGGCGGCAGCCGCCAGGCAGGCCATCGTGCCGCCGGAGGGGCCGACATCCAGGGCGAGGGCCTCGCGCTGCGCCCAGGGCCAGGGTGTGAAGGCCAGGAGCCAGAGGGCCAGGGCGCTGGCGAAGATCGCGAACAGCTGTCCCACCGTGTAGTACGCGAGGGCTACTCGGGTTCCGCGCCGCCACTCGAGGTACCCCATGCCGACGAAGCTCGCGATCGTGATGAGGTAGACCCACGGATGCACGACGAAGAACGTTCCCGTGACCGGTGTCCACCACCGGCCCTCCAGGAACGCCGGCAGCCCGTAGGCGACCTCCGCGAAGAGCGGGTTGTGCTTGAACGATCGCCACAGGCCCTGCCAGATGACGCCCACCGCGAGCAGTGCGAGGACGAAAACGATCGTGGCCGGCATCCGTGACACGACGGTTCGAATCCCGACACCGAGTGTCGATCGCGCGCGGGTTTCGGTCGCTGCGGTGTCGGTCATCGTTGCCCTCCTGCGCACCTATTCTGTCGGTGTCAGCAGCAACTCGCGCAGCGACGCGACGTCGTCGACCGTTGCCTGTGCACCCTCGGACTCGTGGGGCCAACTGAAACCCCACCGCACGAAGATCACCGGCACGTCATTGACGGCGCCCCCCTCGACATCGTGGTGACGATCCCCGATGAGCACGGGCCGCGACGTGTCGACGCCCACCGCGCGCAGCCGCCGCAGCGCTTCAGCGACGATGTCGGCCTTCGCGCTGAGTGTCCGCTCATCGGGAGTGGCGCCGGTGATCGCACGCAGGTGCGGCGACAGCGCGAAATGCTCCATCAGGGCGACGACTTGGTTCTCGGGCTTGGAGCTGGCGGTCGCCTGCGGGATTCCGGCGCGATCGAGATCGGCGATGAGCTCGCCGATGCCGTCGAACAACCGCGCACCTGTCGTATAGCCGTCGGCCTTGCTGAGGGCCCGGTAATAGGCGACGGCATCCGTCGACTGCTCCGGGGTCATGCCGAGGTTCACCTGGAACGACTCGAACATCGGCGGACCGATCCAGTGGACGAGCTCGGCCCGGGTCGGTGCGGGATAGCCGAAGTGCTCGAGGGTCGTGGTCAGTCGACGAAGGATGCCGTCGGAGGCGTCGACGACGGTGCCGTCGACGTCCCACAGCACGCAGGTCCAGGGAGATCGCATGACTCCACGCTAGGGGAACCGCGGCACCGTGACCGCGGCTAGCGGGTGAGGGCTAGAACAGGCGCGGCGCGCCGGACTCGATTCCCTTCATGCCCTCGTAGTCGAGGGTGACGCAGCGGATGCCACGGTCCGTGGCCAGCACGCGCGCCTGCGGCTTGATCTCCTGGGCCGCGAACACTCCCGTCACCGGTGCCAGGTGCGGATCCCGCCCGAGCAGCTCAAGGTAGCGCGTGAGCTGCTCAACCCCGTCGATGTCGCCTCGACGTTTCACCTCGACGGCGATCGTGCCGCCGTCGGGGTTGCGCAGCAACAGGTCCACAGGGCCGATGGCGGTCGGGTACTCGCGACGAACGAGGCTGAGCCCGTCGCCGATGACGTCGACCTGCTCGGCAAGGAGTCGTTGGAGGTCAGCCTCGACGCCGTCTTTCACCAGGCCCGGGTCGATGCCGAGCTCGTGCGAGGAGTCGTGGACAACCTCGTAGATTCGCACGAGGAGTGCATCGCCGGTCTTCGCGTGGGTCACGCGCCACTGCTCGATGACGCCGACGTCGGCGGCTTCGGCATCCGGCTCTTCCACCACCAGCGAACAGGGCGGGCTCATCCAGTTGAGGGGCTTGTACGAGCCGCCGTCCGAGTGCACGAGCAGCGATCCGTCGCCCTTGTGAACCAGCAGCCTGGTCGCGAGCGCGAGATGCGCGTTCAGTCGGCCGGTGTAATCGACGGTGCAGCGGGCGATGACAAGACGCACCCGTCGAGCCTAACGGCCCTCACTCCGCGCGAGTATCGGCGGGTTCCGAGGGGCGCTCACCGCCGGCAGGCGCCGGAGCGGGCACCGCGAGCGGCCGGGCAGCACCCGATGCGAGCCCGGAGGCGATTGCGAGGGCGACCAGGATGTAGAGCGTGTTGAGCACGCCGATATGGAAGCTGATGAACCCCAGGATCGGTGGGCCGCACAAAAACGCGACGTAGCCGATCGTGGCGGCTGCGCTCACGCGTGCTGCGGCTTTCGCGGGGTCGTCAGCGGCGGCCGACATCCCGAGCGGGAAGCCCAGGGAGGTGCCCGCGCCCCAGAGCGCAGCCCCGACGAAGATCAGTGGGACGTTCGGCGCGAGGATGAACAGCAGCAAGCCGGATGCCGCGAGCAGGGAAAGCACGCGCAGGGTGGCGACGCGGCCGAACCTGTCGACCAGGGGCCCACCGAAGACCCGGACCACCGTCATGCTGACCGAGAACACGGCAAGCCCGATCGCCCCGAGCGCTTCGCTGGCGTCGTGGCCGTCCACGACCCCCAGGGCGAGCCAGTCGTTGGCCCCGCCCTCGGCGAAGGCCATCCCGAGCATGATGATCCCGAGTGTGTAGGTGCGGGGCTCCTTCCATGCCGACAGGGCGACGCTCAGCCGTTCGCGCATGCGCGGCTTCTGCGTCGGCGTCGGGTCGGCATCCGGGTCCATCGCGATCTCCCGGGCGGGCACGTTGGCGCTGGCCCACAGGCCGGTCAGGGCGAGGAGACCGGCGATCAGCGCGGTGTGCGTCAGCACGTTCGAGTTCACCGCGATCGCGAGGGCACCGAGGCCCGCGCCGGCGACGGTGCCGAAGCTGAAGAAGGCGTGGAACAGCGGAAGGATCGTCTTGCCGATCGTCTTCTCGATCGCGGCTCCCTCGACGTTCATCATGACGTCGACGGATCCGTTACCCAGGCCGAACAGGGCGAGACCGACGATCACGAGAATGTACGAATTCGCGACGTCGACACCGATTCCCACGAGTGCGACACCGACCGAGAAAGTGAGGATGGCGCCGAGCATGCTTCGGCGGGCACCGAACCGAGCGAGAACGACGGATGCCAGGGAGAGGCCGATGATCGAGGCGAGGCCCGCGCCCAGCAGCATGAAGCCGATCTGGATGTTGTCGACACCGAGCGTCGCCTTGATCGCCGGTACCCGCGCAGCCCACGTCGCCACGCTCAGACCGCTGAGGAAGAAGATCGTGAAGACAGCCGTGCGCCATCGGACGATCTGAGCGCGAGAGAGAACGGCATCCATCGGACGAGTGTATCGAATCGTTTCGATGCGCACCATCTCACGGTGACCTGCGCGTGCGAGCCAGTACCATCAAGGCACCATGAGCGAGCGCAGGGCAACGATCACTGACGTCGCGCGCGAAGCCGGAGTCTCGGCATCCACGGCGTCCGTCGTCTTCAGCGGCAACGCGCCTGCCTCGGCCGAGACGCGACGTCGGGTCTTGGCGGCTGCCGAGGCGCTCGGGTACACCGGTCCGGATCCCCGCGCGGCGTCGCTGCGTCGGGGCAGGTCCGGCATCGTCGGCGTCGTGTTCGGAGGCTCGCTGCGTGCCGCGTTCCACGACCCGGTGACGATCGCGATGATGGATGGGATCGCCGAGGGGGTGTCGCCGCTTCGCGCCGGACTCCTGCTCCTGCCGGATGAGACGTCCTCGGCGGCGCCGGCAACCGAAACCGACAGCGGTGCGATCGAGGTGCCATCGGCGATGACCTCCGCGCCGATCGATGCTGCGGTGCTCGTCGGATTCGGCCAAACCCGCCAGCCCTCGCTCGACGTGCTGCGCGCTCGCCGCGTGCCGGTCGTCATCATCGAAGGGGACGCGGGGCCCGACATCCCGCGGATCGAACTCGACAACAGTGCGGCGCAGCAGCGGGCAGCGAGCTATCTGCGGGACCTCGGCCACGAGAGGGTGACGCTGCTCACCCTTCCGATCCGCCCGTCGCGCGCCCGCGGTTGGTTCGGCCCCGCCGATGCCGTCAAGGTCGATGTGACCGCGGCGCGCCTGGCCGGCGCCCGGGCTGTCTACCCCGATGCTCCGACATACGCAGCGGTGACCAGTTCGATCGATGAGGGTCTGATCGCCGGCCGCGAGATTCTCGCCGGACCCGACCGCCCAACGGCAGTGATCGCCCAGACCGATCTGCTCGCTGCCGGAGTCATCCGTGCGGCAGAAGAGTGCGGCCTGCGCGTTCCCGAGGATCTCAGCGTCACCGGTTTCGACGGCGTCGAGGTCGACGGTCTGGATGCCTACGAATTGACCACCCTCGTGCAGCCGGCCGTCGAGAAAGGGCGGGCGGCGGGCGCCGCGGTCGTGGCGATGCTGGCGGGCGAGGATGCGGCATCCGTCACGTTCACGTGTTCCTTCCGTGTCGGCACGACGGCAGGACCGGTTCCCCGGGGTTATCCCGCATCCACCGGCCGCGCCTGAACACTGCCCGGATAGGATGAAAGCCACACCCTGATCGCCCGATCCCGCAGCATCGACGGGACGACGACCACGAGGAGGCCGGCATGCTCCTCGTTCTCGTGGCGTTCACGATCGGGTCACTTGCACTGCCGCTGCTCGTGCGGGCGTGGGGTCCACGGGCCTTCTTCGCCGCCGCCGCAATCTCGTTCGGGGCCTTCGTGTACACCGCGGCGCTTTCACCCCGGGTGCTCGCCGGCGACATCCCGTTCGAGTCCTTCACTTGGATCGAACCCCTCGACATCGCGTTGTCGATGCGGATGGACACCCTGTCGTGGGTCCTCGCGCTGATCGTCACCGGAGTCGGCGCTCTCGTGCTGCTGTACTGCCGCTGGTACTTCGACGGGAAGGAAGAGCTCGGCCAGTTCGCCGCCGTGCTGCTCGCGTTCGCCGGGGCGATGTACGGGCTCGTGCTCACCGACGATGTCGTCGTCCTCGTGATGTTCTGGGAGGTCACGAGCGTTCTGTCGTATCTGTTGATCGGCCACTACAACAGGCGTGCGGCCAGCAGGCGCGCTGCCCTGCAGGCGCTTCTGGTGACAACTCTCGGTGGCCTGGTGATGCTCATCGGTGTCGTCCTCGTCGTGGTGCAGGCGGGAACTTCGAGCCTGTCCGAGATCCTCGCCGACCCACCGGTCAGTCCCGTCATGACCGCGGCGCTCGTGTTGCTGCTGGTCGGAGCGCTCAGCAAGTCGGCGATCTTCCCCTTCCACTTCTGGCTCCCCGGTGCGATGGCAGCGCCTACTCCGGTCTCGGCCTACCTGCACGCGGCTGCGATGGTCAAAGCGGGCATCTATCTCGTTGCGGTGTTGGCGCCGGTGTTCGCCGAGAACCCCGCGTGGCACCCGATCGTGATCGGACTCGGCGGCTTCACGATGCTCCTCGGCGGGTGGCAGGCCCTGCGGGAGACAGATCTCAAGCGCCTTCTCGCCTACGGAACTGTCAGTCAGCTCGGCTTCCTCATGGTCGTGCTCGGGTATGGCACGCGGGATGCCGCCCTGGCGGGACTCGCTCTGCTGCTCAGTCACGCCCTCTTCAAGTCCGCGCTGTTCCTGATCGTCGGCATCATCGACCACCAGCTTTCAACCCGCGATCTTCGCGAGATCAGCGGACTCGGGCGCCAGGCGCCGGTCCTTGCCACGGCTGCGATCGTGTCGATCGCGTCGATGGTCGGAATCATCCCCACCGTCGGGTTCGTGGCGAAGGAGGGTGCGCTCGCAGCCCTCCTGGATGAGGCGGTCGGCGGCTCCGTATGGGGCCTTGTGGCGCTTCTGGCTGTCGTCGTCGGTTCAGTGCTGACCGCGGCGTATGGCATCCGATTCGTGTGGGGCGCCTTCTGGACCAAGCGCGACATGGCTCGGGTATCGTGGCCGGATCCGTCAGCCGGATTCGCCTCGGCGCCCGTGGCGCTGGCCGTCCTGAGCCTCGCTGCAGGCTTCGCGGCACCGCTTCTGGATGGGGCTTTCGCACGGTACGCCGATCTCGCCCCCGCGGCCAGCCCCGGCGTCCCCACACCGGAGCACCCCGCGTATCTATCGCTGTGGCATGGGTTCGAACCTGCCCTGTGGATCTCGCTCGGCACGATCGCGCTCGGTGCCGTGCTCTTTGTCTTCACGGCGCGGGGAGTCGGACGCCGGCGTGTTCTTCCCTTCACGGCGGTGGATGCCTATAACGGCTCGTTGCGGATGATCGAGCGACTCTCGGTGCTGACGACCACGCTCGTCCAGCGCGGTTCACTCCCGGTCTACGTCGCCACGATCTTCCTCGTTCTTGTGGCCGGCGAGGGAACCGCGTTGTTGGCCTCATCCGACTGGCAGGCAGACCTCGACGCCTTCCACACCCCCGTGCAACTCGCAGTCGCTCCGGTGATGATCGCGGCCGGAGTCATTGCGGTCCGCGCTCGCAAGCGCTACACGGGTGTCGTCCTGGTTTCGGTCACGGGCTTCGGTATGGTCGTGCTCTTCGCCACCAGCGGCGCACCCGATCTCGCCCTCACCCAGATCCTCGTCGAGACCGTGACACTGGTCGCGTTCGCGCTCGTGCTGCGCCGCATCCCGGCGCGCCTCGGCGCTCATAACGGCTCTGCGTTCGCCGTGGGCCGCGCGATACTGGCCGTGCTCGTGGGACTCACGATGGCTGGCGTTGCCATCGTCGCCACCGGCGCCCGCGTCGATCTGCCCATCTCGCTCGCGTTCCCGAACCTTGCCTACGAGATCGGGCACGGCAAGAACGTCGTCAACGTCGCGCTGGTCGATCTGCGTGGCTGGGACACGATGGGTGAACTCTCGGTCGTCGTGCTCGCCGCCACCGGTGTCGCATCGCTGGTGTTCGTCACGAACCGCTCCGAGACGCTGCCACAGATCACGGCGCCGATCATCCAGCGTGCTCAGCGCGCGGTGCGTCGCCGCACGCCGCTGGCTGAGACTGACGCCGACGGCCCGACCGGCCGCAACGCCTGGCTCGTCGCGGGGCAGCGCGTCCGTCCCGAGAACCGGTCGATCCTGCTCGAGATCGTGGTGCGGATCCTCTTCCACTCGATCATCATCGTGTCGCTGTATCTCTTGTTCGCCGGGCACAACCTTCCCGGTGGCGGGTTCGCCGCGGGTCTCGTTGCCGGGATGGCCCTGGTGATGCGCTACATCGCCGGGGGCCGCTACGAACTCGGGGCTGCAGCGCCGACGGACGCCGGGCGATTCCTCGGGATCGGCATGGCCATCGCCGTAGCCTGCGCCATCATCCCGCTCGCTTTCGGCGTCGAGCCGCTGACGCGCGCGATCTTCGAGGCCGAGGTCCCGGTGCTCGGACACATCGAGTTCGTCACCTCGACGATCTTCGACGTCGGTGTGTACCTGGTCGTGATCGGACTGGTGCTGGATGTCCTGCGCAGTCTTGGCGCCGAGGTCGACCGCCAGGCCAACGCAGCGGAGACGTCGGTCGCGGCGCGCGAGGAGGTGAGCGGATCGTGAACGTGTCGATCGTTCTCATCGTCATCATGGCGGTGCTCTTCGCCGCCGGCGTGTACGCGATGCTCGAGCGCAGCCTCACGCGCGTGCTCATCGGCTTCCTCCTGCTCGGCAATGCCGCCAACCTCTTGCTGTTGATCGTCATGGGACGTCCCGGGATCGCGCCCTTCTACGGCGACGGTGAACCTCAGGAGATGTCGGACCCGCTGCCGCAGGCGCTCACGTTGACCGCGATCGTGATCACCTTCGCCATCTCGGCGTTCCTGCTCGCGCTGATCTACCGCTCCTGGCAGCTGGGCCAGGCCGACACCTTCGACGAAGACGAGGCGGATGTCGCGCTTCGCGAGCGCGGCATGCGAGCCGACGACGAGATGGATCAGGAGATCGAACCCGAAGACGACGATGCGACGAGCGACTTCCTCGCATCGGAAGCCGCAGACGACCGGACGAAGGAATCAGGTTCATGACCGCCCTCGTTCCGCTCCTGGTCACCCTGCCCCTGCTGGGTGCGGCCATCGCGCTCATCTCCGGGCGCCACCGCCGGGTCCAGGTGGGTGTCTCTGTCGTCACCCTCGTTCTGACGCTCGCGATCGCGACGGTGCTGTTGGTCGCGGTCGACGCCTCAAACCTCCCGTTCGCGGTGTCGGTGGGAGGTTGGCCCGTCCCCTTCGGCATCGTGCTCTACGTCGATCGCCTCGCGGCGCTGCTCGTCATGGTTTCGAGCGTCGTGCTGCTTGCCGTGCTGCTGTTCTCGATCGGGCAGGGAGCCGCGGACGGCGACGACGACACGCCGGTCTCGATCTTCCACCCGACGTACCTCATCCTCGCGGCGGGTATTTTCGTCGCCTTCACCGCCGGCGATCTGTTCAACCTCTACGTCGGGTTCGAGATCCTGCTCGTCGCGTCGTACGTGCTCATCACGCTCGGAAACAGTGAGCAGCGCATCCGTGCGGGCATCACCTACATCGTCGTTTCCCTGGTCTCGTCGATCCTGTTCCTCTCAGCGATCGCGATGATCTACGGCGCGACCGGAACGGTCAACATGGTCCAGCTCGCCGACCGGATGACGCAGTTGCCGCAGGAAACGCAATACGTGCTGCACGTCATGCTGCTGCTGGCCTTTGCGATCAAGGCAGCGGTCTTCCCCGTGTCGTTCTGGCTTCCCGACTCGTATCCGACGGCGCCAGCGCCGGTTACTGCGGTGTTCGCGGGCCTGCTGACCAAGGTCGGCGTCTACGCGATCATCCGCACCGAAACCCAGATCTTCCTCGAGAACGACCTCAATACGATCCTGCTCATCGCGGCTCTCGCGACGATGGTGATCGGCATCCTGGGTGCCGTCGCGCAGGCCGAACTCAAACGGATTCTGTCGTTCACCCTGGTCAGCCACGTCGGTTACATGATCTTCGGGATCGCGATCGCGACGCCCGCTGCGATCGGGGCGACGATCTACTACATGGTCCACCACATCGTGGTGCAGACGACCCTCTTCCTCGCGGTGGGCCTGGTTGAGCGCCGGGCCGGCAGCACCTCGATCCTCAAGGTCAAGGGACTCATGCGCGCGGCTCCCGTCATCGCGCTGCTGTACTTCATCCCGGCGGTGAACCTCGGGGGGCTGCCGCCGTTCTCAGGCTTCATCGGAAAGTACGCGCTGTTCGATGCGGGGGCGGCGGTCGGCACACCGCTGATGATGACGCTCATCGTCGCCGGGATCGCGACGAGCCTGCTCACCCTGTACGCCCTGATGCGAGCGTGGAACCTCTCGTTCTGGCGCGAGGAAGACGACTCCAGCGAGACCTCACAGCGCACCGCCTATCTGCGTGAAGCGCCCGCGGCAACGACCGTCACTGAACGCCGGGTGATCCCGCGCATCATGACGGCGGCTACCGCAGGGATGGTGGCGTTCAGCGTCGCGCTGACGGTGTTCGCGGGGCCGCTGTATGAGATCTGCGCTCGCGTGGGCGGCGCGCTGCTGGAGCCGATCACCGTCGTCCAGCTCGATGAATCGGTCGACATGAGTGGGGAGGTGGCGCCGTGACAGATCGCTCCCCCGAGCCCGTCGGCTTCTTCACGGCCCTGTGGCGTCAGCTTCCCGTCTTGCTGTGGCTGACGGCGCTGTGGATGCTGCTGTGGGGACAGTTCACGCTCCTCGCCTTCCTCACCGGCCTCGTCGCTGCCATCGCGGTCACGACCGTCTTCCACCTGCCGGTGGTCGAGCTGTCGGGTCGGCTCAACCTCTGGTACGCGCTTGTGTTTGTCGTCACTTTCCTCGGGGGTCTCGTGCGCGGCTCGCTGACCGTCGCGTGGCAGGTACTCGACCTGCGCCGGCAGCCCCGCACTGCCGTGATCGGCGTGCAGCTGCGCACTGATGATGACCTGCTGATGGCTCACACCGCGATCACGTGTTCGCTCATTCCCGGCTCGCTCGTGCTGGATGCCGACCGTGATCGCCGCATCCTGTACCTGCACATCATCGGCGTGCGCGGCCAGAAGGAGATCGAAGCCAATCGGCGGGAGACGCTCCTGTGGGAGGCGCGGCTGACCCGGGCGTTCGGGTCGCGCGAGCAGCTGCACCGGCTTCGGCAGGCGCAGAAAGCGGAGGTGTCATGACGATCTCGACGATCCTGATCATCGCCATCTACATCGCGTTCACGGCAGCGGCGCTCGTCACGCTGTGGCGCATCGTCGTGGGGCCCTCGATCCTCGATCGCGCTGTCGCGTCCGATGTGTTGTTGACCGAGGTCGTCTGCGTCCTCGGTGCCGACATGGTGATCGGACACCACACCCGCACCCTGCCGGTCCTCCTGATCATTGCGGCGGTCGGCATCTTCGGATCGATCGCGATCGCTCGGTTTGTCGCCCGAAAGGACGTGACGAAATGACGGATGCTGAGATCGCGGCACTTCTGGACGGAACGGCTCTCGTGCTGATCCTGATCGGCGCGCTGCTGTGCGTGACGGCGGCGATCGGGCTGGCGCGGTTCCGCGATGTCCCCAGCCGCCTGCACGCCGCGACCAAGCCCCAGGTGTTGGGCGTCATCCTGGTGTGCATCGCGATCGCCCTCGCACAGCGCAGTTGGGCGGTCGTCGCGTTCATCGTGCCGATCATCCTGATCCAGCTCGCGGCGTCGCCACTTGCGGCCCAGATGGTGGGCCGTCAGGCGTACCGAAACCGCACGATGGACGTCGATGACCTCGTGGTCGACGAACTCGCCGACGCCGAGATCGAGACCTCCCGCCCCGAGACCGGCGCCGATCCCGGCTGAGGCTCAGTTCGCGGGTTCGAGAGTGAGGGTGTGCTCGGTGGCAGCCGTTACGGCATCCCGAGAGAAGGCCCACGGCGTGAGTCCCGCCGCTTGCCAGGTCGCTGTCTGATCGGTGTAGTTCTCGTGGAACGCGTGACCACTCGCGCCGGTCAGATGATTCCAGCCTGACGCGTCGAAGTCACTCAGATCGACGACCATGCGCATCGACGGCACCGTCGTCGTCGCGAAGCCCTCACCGAGCGGCCATCCGGTCGCGTTGACCACCGAGGAGCCGCCACCAACCGGGAAGGGGCCGCGGTTGAACAGGGCCTCGATCGGCGCGATACCCGAGGTGCCGAACGTCTCGTGGGTGAGTGTGATCGCGTGCAGGGTGCCCCACCGCCACTGGAGCGGGTTCGATCCCTGCGCCGTCGTGAGGATCTCGGTCGCGCTGCGGGCGCTGGCCTCCAGCATCTCCCGCTGGCCGGATACCCCGATCTCGGTGTTCGTCCACCAGGCAGAGCTCGGGTCAGCGAGCAGGTTCTGCACCACGAGGAACTGCCGTGACTGGCTGGTCAAGGGAACCGGCGTCGATCGACCGCGGGTGAACAGGTTCTGCGCGAGTTCGTCCCACACGACATTCGCGAACGCGGCGGCCGACGAGTCGGCGTCGTTCTGGGCGTCCCACTGACGCAACAGGTCGAGTGCGGCATCGGTCGCCTCGTCGCCGGTCCGAAGGTTCTCGAAGGCGGTGATGAGCGTCTTGCCGATCTCGGACTGGTTGTCTGCCTGGATGCCGCGCATCACCTCGGCGGTGACGGGCCCTTCGGCGATGGCTCGCTGCAGCAGGTCATCGATGCGGGCTGCGCGCCATCCGTAGTCCCAGTCCCGCGTGAGGAAGTAGGGGTAGTTCTGGTCGACGATCGCGTTGTTCGCGGTGACGATGTAACCCTCGTCGGGGTTGTAGGCCACCGGCAGATCCGCGAACGGGATGTAGCCCTGCCAGTCGTAGGCCGAGTCCCACCCGGGCTGGGGCATCGACCCGTCTCCGGCGCCGCGAATCGGAAGTTGCCCCGGTGTCTGGTAGCCGATGTTGCCCGTCACATCCGCGTAGATCAAGTTCTGGGCCGGCACGACGAACTTCTCGGCGGCTGCGCGGAATCCGGTGAAATCGGTGGCGGCGTTCAGCTCGAAGATCGCCGTGGCCGTCGTTCCCGGCTGCAGCGCGGTCCACTGGATGCTGACGGCGCTCTCGCCCTCCGGCTCAGCCGTCGGGGTGACGGTGGCGCCTGCCGTGCCGACCACGGGGTCAGCGGCGATCGCATCGAAGTCCGCCGTCAGGCCCGAGATGATCGGGCCGTGCACCGTCGAGCGGATCGTGAGCTCGACATCCTCGCCACCTGCGACCTTCAGCGTCTCGGTGCGGGTGTCGAGGTCGACGAGCTCACCATCGCGCCAGTACTGCTCGCCGTCGAGCTTCTCGATGTAGAGGTCGACGACATCCGTCGTGAGGTTGGTGAAGCCCCACGCGATCGACGCGTTGTGCCCGATGATGATGCCGGGCACGCCCGAGAAGCTGAAGCCGGCGACATCGAACGGACAGGCGTCGTTCACGACCGCGCAGCGCAGACCCGCCTGATACCAGACGCTCGGCAGCGATGCGCCCAGGTGCGGGTCGTTGGCCAGCAGCGGCATCCCGGTGTCGGTGTAGTCACCCGCCACGACCCACGAGTTTGAACCAATGCCCTCGCCCGCATCGCCGATCAGCGTCGACACGGCGCTCACGACGTCGGAAACCTCGGTCCAGCGGATGCCGGCGGCAGCAGCTTGTGCGGGCTCGGTAGCCGCTGGGACGTCGGTGATCTGCGGCACGATGACCGGGTTCTCGTCGTACGGGTACGGCGGGTAGAGCTCGAGGAGCTCCTCGTCGGTGTAGGAGGTGGCCAGCAGCGCCCGTTCGGTTTCGGTCTCGATGTTCGACCGGAGGTCCCAGGCCATCGCCTTCAGCCAGGCCACCGAGTCGGCGGGGGTCCACGGCTCGATCTCATAGTCCGCGTTCTGCAGGCCGAGAACCGCGTACTCCAGCGAGATGTCTGCCCCATCGCGGTCCGCAAGATAGGCGTTCACCCCGTCGGCGTAGGCCTGGTAATACGAGAGGGTCTTCTCATCGAGCGCCGCCGCTTCCTGCTCGGCGATCTCGCGCCAACCAAGGGTGCGCAGGAACGCATCCGTGCCGACCTGGGACTCACCGAACAGCTCTGCGAGCCGACCGCTGGTGACGTGGCGACGGAAGTCCATCTCCCAGAAACGGTCTTGGGCGTGCACGTACCCTTGCGCGAAGAAGAGGTCATCGGTGGAGCTTGCCGTGATCGTCGGGATGCCGAGTTCGGAGCGTTGCACGGTGACGGTGCCCGACAGTCCGTCCAGGGCGACCGTTCCCTCGGTCTGGGGGAACGAGCGATTCACGAACCACACGCCGGCTCCCGCGGCAACCAACGCGAGCACGACAATCCCCACGAGCACGCTGTAGGCGATGAGGCCGATGCGGCGGCCGAGGCGCGGGCGGGTCGGCGCCTCGGGGGCGTCGCCGACAACGGCGGGTACGG
>SWBZ01003296.1_pt1 | contig 89481 bp, 84 predicted proteins | sample 4693031 | NCBI WGS metagenome assembly SWBZ01 (sample SAMN10267274, study PRJNA491770) | bioreactor metagenome | isolation source: DHS bioreactor inoculated with | place: Japan: off Shimokita Peninsula
CCTGCCGCGTCAACAACACGATCGGGAACACTCAGAAAGGTAGGGCGACATGACCGGCACAGCATCGCGCTGGATACGACCTCTCTTCGGCGCCCTGGCGGGAGCGGGCGCCATTGCGGCGATCGTGCTGGTGCCGCTGATCGAGGTTCCCGCGATAGCGCCGGAACCTGCGTCAGTGGCTGTTTCGCCGCCGTCGGCTGGTCAGACCCTTGTCTGTGCCGGCGACCTGCTCGTGTCAGCGCGAGACTCGACAGCCGTGAGCTCGATCACCGTGGCAGCGCCGCAGGCTGTGGCAACGGCAGGGGAGAGCGCGATCGATCGCGGCGAGTTGGACTCGGATGCCGCGGGCGCAGCTCCCCTCGTGCTTCGCTCGTCGCCGGGGTCGGAGCCTTTCGCTGCCGCGGGTTCAGCGACTGTCGGTGACCCCGACCTTGCGGGGTACAGCGCGGCGTCGTGCCGGCTGCCGCTGCTGGACTCGTGGCTCGTGGCCGGAGCTGGCACGACAGGCGCCGCCGACCTTATCGTGCTCTCGAACCCGGGAGAGGTGGCAGCGACTGTCACGCTCACCGTCTACGGAGCCTCCGGAGCCGAGGTTCCACCCGGTGGCGGAGACATCGTCGTGCGTCCCGGCGCGCAGCGCATCATCCCGCTCGCGGGCCTCGCCCTCGGCGAGGAGAGCCCCGTCGTGCATGTGCAAGCATCAGGTGCCCCGGTCGCGGCATCTCTGCAGTCGAGCATCACCCGGGTGCTCGAGCCCGGCGGGGTGGACCAGTCCGGGGCGCTCAGCGAGCTCGCCACCAGCCAGACGATCGTCGGGGTCACGGTCACCGAGGGCGCTCTCGGTACCGGGACGGGGCTTTCCGGAACCATGGTGCGGGTGCTCTCGCCGGATGCGGACACCGTGGCGACGATCTCGGTGCGCCCTGTCGGTGCTTCAACGCCGGCCATCGACCCGGTGAACGTTCAGCTCCGGGCGGGAATCCCGGCGGCCGTCGAGATGCCGAGCCTGCCGGTCGGTTCCTACGCGGTGGACGTCGTGGCCTCGACACCCGTCGCGGCGGCGGTGTGGCAGACGACCGGCTTCGGTGCGGGATCCGACTTCGCGTGGTATCAGGCGTCCCTGCAGATCGAGTCTTCAGCTGTGATCGCTGTGCCGAGCGGGCCCGGTCCGATCCTCACCATCGCCAACCCGAGCGCGGCGGATGTGACGGTTGAGCTTGCGGAACCGGGGTCAGATCCTGTTTCGGTGGCCGTGCCCGCGGGAGCAAGCGTCCAGGTGCCCCTGCGGGCTTCGACAGCCTACGAGCTCACCGGGGGTCCCGTGCGCGCGAGCGTCGGCTACGTCGGTGCTGGTGCTCTGGGCGCCTTCCCGGTGTTCCCCTCGACCGCAGGCCAGGAGCCGATCGTCGTCTACCCCTGAGCGATCCTCAGAAGTAGCGGAAGCGGTCGGGTCCCAGATCCCACGGATCTTTGCCGAGGTACTGCGCCGCAGCTCGGAACACTGCCCCCTCGATCATCATCCGGCGATGCAGATCGTCGTTGCGGTGCAGGTGCGACAGGCGCTCCAGCGGCACTCGGTACAGGATGATGCGCTTTTGGTCGGTGAGTACCGCCCACCGCGGGATGCCGTCGGCATCCGTTGCGGGGGGCATGTCGCCGATCTCGAAGCTGACGTCGCGAAGCTCCTCCCACGCCGAGCGCAGGAACTCCGCCGCGGTGCCGACGGTGAGGTCGAACCGGTCGATGCGGGTATCCAGGGGCGGGAGCGGTGGACGAACGACCGGGCTGCGTCCGACGCGCCCGTGGCGTCCGTGACGTGCGGGGCGCCGGGATCTCGCCGGGGCTGAGCGGGAGCGTCGCCAGGCCATGCGCCCATCCTAGATCGGCTGGCCCCGCCGGATCTCACCGTCCCGGTGTCACGGATGCACGGTTTGCGCCGCCTGCGACCCGCAACGCGTGACACTCGAACGGCGGCGGTGGTTGGCGGGACCCGCGTGGCGACGGATGACGCTGCGTGCGTGCGGGTACCGTGACGGTGATGCGTGAACGGTTGTGCTCCAAGATCGCGTGCGCGCGGGAAGCCGTCGCCACGCTCACCTACGACTACGGTGACCAGATGGCTGTGCTCGGCCCGCTGGGTCCCGAGGGCGTGATCCACGCGCATGATCTGTGCAGTATTCACACCGAACGGCTCGCCATGCCGCGAGGCTGGGTGGTTGTGCGCCACGAGACCCTGCGGGCCTGACAGCGGCGCAGTCTCGGGAGCCGACGGCGTGGGAGAATAGCGCTCATGTCGACTTCCACGATCGCCGCGCTCGATTACGCCATCGCCGACCTCGCGCTCGCCGATGCCGGGCGCCACCAGATCCGCCTCGCCGAGAACGAGATGCCGGGCCTGATGGCTCTGCGCGAGGAGTTCGGTCCGCAGCAGCCGCTACGCGGTGCGCGGATCGCGGGATCCCTGCACATGACAGTGCAAACGGCTGTGCTCATCGAGACGCTCGTGGCTCTTGGAGCCCGGGTGCGGTGGGCCAGCTGCAACATCTTCTCGACCCAGAACGAGGCTGCAGCTGCCGTTGTGGTGGGTCCGACCGGCACCGTCGACCGGCCCCAGGGCGTTCCCGTGTTCGCCTGGAAGGGCGAGACCCTCGCCGAGTACTGGGACTGCACAGACCGCATCTTCGACTGGTCAGCGGAGGGATTCGACGGTCCGAACCTCATCCTCGACGACGGCGGTGACGCGACCCTCCTCGTCCACAAGGGCGTCGCTTTCGAGAAGGCGGGGGCAGTGCCGGATGCCGCTCCCGGCGATTCCGCGGAGTACCGGGTGGTTCTCGACGCGCTGCGTCGCTCCCTTGCCAGCGACCCTGAGCGCTTCACGCGCATGAGTCGGGAGCTCGTCGGTGTGACCGAAGAGACCACCACCGGCGTGCACCGGCTCTATGAGCTGGCACGTGATGGCGAGCTGCTGTTCCGTGCGATCAACGTGAACGACTCGGTCACCAAGTCAAAGTTCGACAACAAGTACGGCATCCGCCACTCCCTGCCCGACGGTCTCAACCGTGCCACCGATGCTCTCATCGGCGGGAAAGTTGCCTTCGTCGCCGGGTACGGGGATGTCGGCAAGGGGGCCGCTGAGGCGCTGCGTGGCCAGGGAGCTCGCGTCATCGTGAGCGAAATCGACCCGATCTGCGCGTTGCAGGCGGCCATGGACGGCTTCCAGGTCGCCCGGCTCGAGGATGTCATCGATCAGGTCGACATCCTCATCACGGGAACCGGCAACCGCAACGTTGTCACCGTCGATCACCTGCTCGCGATGAAGCACCTCGCGATCGTCGCCAACGTCGGGCACTTCGACAACGAGATCGACATGGCGGGCCTGGAAAGCCTCGCCGGAACCGAGCGCGTCGAGATCAAGCCCCAGGTCCACGAGTGGAGACTTCCCACCGGCCGGAGCGTGCTGGTCCTCAGCGAAGGACGCCTCATGAACCTCGGGAACGCGACGGGTCATCCCTCGTTTGTCATGAGCGCCTCGTTCACCAATCAGGTCCTCGCCCAGATCGAGCTGTGGACCAAGCGCGACAACTATCCACTGGGTGTTGCAACGCTCCCCAAGGCCCTCGACGAGAAGGTTGCGCGCCTGCATCTTCCCGCCCTCGGAGTCCAGCTGACGCAGCTTTCCGGCGATCAGGCTGCCTACATCGGCGTTCCGGTCGAGGGGCCGTACAAGCTGGAGCACTACCGCTACTGACGCACCGTCCGGACCGTCGTGGTGTCGGCATCCCCGGCGGTCAGAGTGGCGAGGCGCTCGTTCTGTAGGGCCAGGGCCCGCCTTTCACGTGCTCGCCGCAGGGCGACGACACCACGCAGCAGCGTCTCGGGATCGACCGGCGGGAGAGGCGACACGTACGGAGCGACCTCGGTTGCCAGCGCTGCGGCGACCCGCGTCCGCGCGCCGGGGTCGAGGTAGACGGCCTGGTGAACGAACTGCGAGACACGGCGTGCCAGCCGATCGGGCATGCGCCCGACGTCAGCGACCGCCGCCCAACTCGCCAACGCCGGGGGCACCTCGACGGGGCGTGGCCGAAGTTTCGGGGCACGTGAGCGCTCGCAGTATGTGCCGGCGACAAGGTCGCCGAGGCGCTGCGTCCGTGGCGTGAACGCACCGACGATCGCCGCCACCGCGCCCGCGGTCAGCCAGATCTCCAACACCCCGATGAAGGCGCGGATGAACGCGTGTCGGAATCCCGACGCACCGCCATCGACGCGCACGATGCGACCGCCCACCGCCCACCGTCCGAGGCTCGAGCCGCCCGTGAGTGTCTCTACGAGCGCCGGAACGAGCACCAGGACGACGACCACTGTCGTGATTCCGAGAATCGGCGCCGCGGCGGCATCCAGGAACGCGCCGCCCAGCAGCCAGTTCGCCACGACGGCCAGCACGATCAGGAGCACGACAGATGCGACCACATCGATCAGGCAGCCGAGCGCTCGCTGAAAGAAGCTCAGGGGCTGGATGTCGAGCGCGACTGCTTCGCCGGTGAGCACTTCGTCCTGACGGATCTCGACCGTCATCGGGTGCTCGGGGGCCATGGGTACAGTAAAGCAAATGGATCTCGATGCCCTGACTGACGCGCGACGCGCGGAGTGGGAGCGGCTGGACCAGCTCGGCCGCTCCCGTCGGCTCTCGGGTGCCGAGATCGATGAACTGGTCACCCGGTATCGGGCCGCGTCGGCGGATCTCGCCGACATCAAGACGACCGCGGGGCGCACTGCCGAGGGTGACTACGTCTCGCTGCTCCTGGCGCGCGCCCGGCGCCGGCTGACGGGCCGCGGTGAGAATCCGCTTCGGCAGATCCCCCGCTTCTTCCTCTGGCAGTTGCCGGCGGCGCTGTACCGGCTGCGGTGGACCACCCTCGCTGTCGCTGGCCTGTTCGTGGTGGTCGCGACGGTGGTAGCAACCTGGATCTCCCGTGATCCGGCGCTGGTCGCGTCGCTGGGCTCACAGGTGCAACTCGAGTACTACGCGGATGTCGAGTTCGAGGGCTACTACAGCGAGAATCCCGCGGCCGTCTTCGCAGGTACGGTCTGGACGAACAACGCGTGGATCGCAGCCCAGAGCGTGCTGTTCGGGATTACCGGGATCTGGCCGGTGATGGTGCTGGTACAAAATGCCGTCGCGGTCGGGACGGCAGCCGCCGTGCTCGCAGCCTTCGACCGCATCGACACGTTTTTCCTCTTCATCCTTCCGCACGGGCAACTGGAGCTCACGTGTGTCTTCGTCGCCGTCGCGGCCGGCCTTCACCTCTTCTGGTCATGGGTCGCGCCGGGTCCGCGCACGCGCGGTGAGGCGCTCGCTTCGGAGGGTCGGGCGCTGGCGACGGTGGCGATCGGACTCGTCTTCGCGCTCGCTGTGGCGGGGGTCATCGAGGGCTTCGTGACCGCCCAGGCGTGGCCGTGGGCCCTCAAGATCGGTATCGGAACCGCTGCGCTCGCGGCGTTCCTGGTTTACATGCTCGTCGTCGGGCGGCGAGCGGTGCGTGCCGGTGAGACGGGGGACCTCACGGAGTTCCACACCGGCACCCCGCGCCTGTGGAGCGGCGGATGAGCGGCATCCTCGACGCTCGCTCCTTTTGAACTGATCAAAAATGCGCTAGCGTCGAGGTGTGATGGATGCGCGGGGGATCGCCGGCCCAGAGCCGGTCGAATCGGTGATCCGCGCAGCGGGGCTCCGGGTCACGAGCGCGCGCCTCGCGGTGCTCGACGCTCTGCGAGAGCACCCTCACGCCAGCGCTGATGCGATCTTCGCGGATGTCGACCGCCGCGCCCCCGGGACCACCCTGCAATCCGTCTATAACGCGCTGAGCGACTTCGAGGCGGCGGGACTGGTGCGCCGGATCCAGCCGGCCGGCCAGCCCATGCGGTTCGAGGTCCGTATCGACGACAACCATCACCACCTGGTGTGCACCTCGTGCGGGCGCGTCGAAGACGTCGACTGCGTCACCGGCGAAGCGCCGTGTCTGCATCCGTCGCAAACCCATGGCTTCGCACTCGCCCAGGCCGAGATCACATTCTGGGGCGTGTGCGCAGCGTGCGCCGCGCCAGAGACCGACTCCTCATCACCTACCCACAACCCGACCGTCACGGAAGGACGATCATGAGCGAAAACGACCCGGCAGTCACTCCCCTGGGGGAACAGCCCAATGACATCGAGCAGTCGGTCACCGTCACCGACACCGACGAGGCGGAGATCGCCGAGGCCACGGGCGAGGGTGCCTGCCCCGTCATCCACGCGCAGCCCCACCCCACGAACGGTTCGGCCAACCAAGTGTGGTGGCCGAACAAGCTGAACCTCAAGATCCTCGCGAAGAACCCCGTGGAGGCGAACCCCTACGGCGGTGACTTCGACTACAAGGCCGCGTTCGAGTCCCTCGATCTTGACGCCGTGAAGAAGGACATCGAACAGACCATCACTGTCTCGCAGGACTGGTGGCCGGCTGACTTCGGCAACTACGGCCCTCTCATGATCCGTATGGCCTGGCACAGCGCTGGCACCTACCGCGTGATGGACGGACGTGGCGGCGGTGGCACCGGCCAGCAGCGGTTCGCGCCGCTGAACAGCTGGCCCGACAACGTCGGCCTCGACAAGGCTCGCCGCATCCTGTGGCCGGTCAAGAAGAAGTACGGGCGCGCGCTGTCGTGGGGCGATCTCATGATCCTCGCCGGCAACGTCGCGCTCGAGAACATGGGCTTCGAGACGTTCGGGTTCGCCGGTGGACGTATCGATGCGTGGGAGCCGGATGACGACGTCTACTGGGGCCCCGAGACCACCTGGCTCGGCGACGAGCGCTACACGGGTGAGCGCAACCTCGAGCGGCCGCTCGCTGCCGTGCAGATGGGCCTCATCTACGTCAACCCCGAAGGTCCGAACGGCAACCCTGACCCGCTGGCATCGGCCATCGACATCCGCGAGACCTTCAAGCGGATGGCGATGAACGACGAGGAGACCGTTGCCCTGATCGCCGGCGGTCACACCTTCGGCAAGACGCACGGCGCGGCATCCGACTCGTACCTCGAGAACAACCCCGAGGCCGCCGGCCCCGAGATGCAGGGTCTTGGCTGGAAGAACAACTTCGGCTCGGGCAAGGGCGACGACCAGATCACGAGTGGTCTCGAGGTCACCTGGACCTACCACCCGACCCGCTGGGACAACGAGTTCTTCCACATCCTGTTCGGCTACGAGTGGGAGCTCATGAAGAGCCCCGCGGGTGCCAACCAGTGGCGTCCGGTCAACGGCGGCGGTGCCGACATGGTGCCCCTTGCCCACGACCCGTCGAAGCGTCGCGAGCCCCGGATGCTCACGAGCGACCTCGCGTTGCGGTTCGACCCCGAGTACGAGAAGATCTCGCGCCGGTTCCTCGAAGACCCGGAAGCGTTCGCTGACGCGTTCGCTCGCGCCTGGTTCAAGCTGACCCACCGCGACATGGGCCCCAAGGCTCGCTACCTCGGCCCGGAGGTCCCTGCCGAGGACTTGGTGTGGCAGGACCCGGTGCCCCCGGTTGACCACCCGCTCATCGATGAGGCCGATGCGGCGCTCCTCAAGCAGCGCATCCTCGAGTCGGGCCTCACTGTGGCAGAGCTCGTGCAGACCACGTGGGCTGCGGCATCCACTTTCCGCGGCAGCGACAAGCGCGGTGGCGTGAACGGCGCTCGTCTTCGCCTGGCACCGCAGAAGGACTTCGAGGTCAACAACCCCGCGCAGGTCGCGAAGGTGATCGGCGTGCTCGAGGGCATCAAGGCGGACTTCGACGCATCGGCTCCAGGCGGTAAGAAGGTGTCACTGGCCGACCTCATCGTGCTGGCGGGCAACGCCGGTGTCGAGAAGGCCGCAAAGGATGCCGGTGTCGAGGCCGTCGTGACGTTCCACCCCGGGCGTACCGACGCGTCGCAGGAGCAGACGGATGTCGAGTCGATGCAGTACCTCGAGCCGGCGGCCGATGGGTTCCGGAACTACCTCGGCCCCGTGGCCGCGGCATCCGGGCTGCCCGAAGAGCACCTGCTGATCGACAAAGCCAACCTCCTGACCCTCACCGCCCCCGAAATGACTGTGCTCGTCGGGGGTCTGCGCGTCATCGCCGGCAACTACGACGGTTCGGCCTACGGCGTGTGGACCCAGCGCCCGGGAGTGCTCACGAACGACTTCTTCGTGAACCTTCTCGACCTGGGCACGACCTGGCGGGCGCTGGACCCCGGCCAGCACGCCTTCGAAGGGAAGAAGGACGGCTCGGGTGAGCTCGTCGGCCGCGGAACCCGCGTCGACCTGCTGTTCGGCTCCAACTCGGAGCTGCGGGCGATCGCCGAGGTCTACGCGAGCGACGACGCGAACGAGCAGTTCGTGCGTGACTTCGTGAAGGCGTGGGGCAAGGTCACCGAGCTCGATCGGTTCGACCTGATCTGAGCCTCAGTTCCGGCATCCACACAGAAGCGGCCCGCCTCCGAGGAGACGGGCCGCTTCTGTGTGCGGGGTGCGTTGTCAGCTGACGCGTGCCTCGGCCTGGACGGGAGGGAGCGGCTTGCGCTCGAACAGCGCGCGGTGTGCGAATCCGGCGAGGAGGCCTCCGACCAAAGGGAACACGATGAACACCCACAGCTGCGCGAGTGCTTCACCGCCGCCGTAGATGGCCGTTGCGATCGAGCGGGCAGGGTTGACGGAGGTGTTGTCGATCGGGATCGAGACGAGGTGGATCATCGTGAGCGTGAAGCCGATCACAAGTCCCGCGAACTTCTCGGCATTGCGCTGGGGATGCGTCACCCCGAGGATCACGAGCAGGAAGATCGCGGTGAGCAGGACCTCGGCGACGATTGCTGCGCCGAGGCCGAAGCCGCCGGGGGATGCCGAGCCGTACCCGTTGCTCGCGAAGCCGCTGTCCTGAGCTGCGCTGAGCCACCCGTCAGGTCCGAACAGTCCGATGAGCACGATGAGCGTCGTGCCGACGGCGCCGCCGATGATCTGGGCGATGAGGTAGCCGGGAACGTCTTTCCAGGCGAACCGTCCGGCAGCGGCGAGCCCGAACGTGACCGCCGGGTTGAAGTGGCCGCCCGAGATTGGACCCCACGTGTAGATGCCGGCCATCAGGGTCAGACCGAAGGCGAGGGAGACGCCGAGGAAACCAACGCCGAGCGAGGTGCCATTCTCGCTCGCGCCGAAGTTCGCGGCGAACAGGGCGGTGCCGATCGAACCGAACACGAGCAGGAACGTGCCCAGGGCCTCGGCGATGAGCTTCGTTGCTGTGCCGGGGGCGGAAGTGGTCTCAGCCATCTCTGGCTCCTTTCATTCGGCCGAAACGTAGCGCTCTCAGGCGACTCACAGGCAAACGACTCGCCCCGGAGGGGTGAAATCAGCCCCTTTTCACCGGGTCCGGTCGCGATCTGGGCCCCCGGGCGGCGTGCTCAGAGCCGACCGAGTGCCTTGAGTGCGAGGTAGCGGTCGGCAACGCGCGGGGGCAGGTCCTCGGCGGATGCCGACAGTGCGTCCACGCCAGCTCGGGAGAGCGCCGTCACCATTCGGTCGGCATCCCAGCGGGCCCGCTCCCGCGCTGCGGCCTCGAAAGCATCGGATTGTGGCTCCTCGGTCTGCTCTGGCTGGGCCGCGGCGACGAGAACGTGCGTGTGGCTGGGAATGAGCGGGAGAGCGCCGAGGAAGCCGCGAGAGGCCTCCGGATCGTCGTGCGCCGTGAGCACGACGACCATCGAGGGCCGGGTGGTCAGGCGCCGGGCCTGCGCAAAGGCGGCGTCCCAGTCGGTGTCGATGAGCCCGGCATCCACGGCGACCATGGCGTCCACGAGGGCCGGCAGAAGCGCCGCACCGTCGCGACCGGTCACACGGGCACGCACCGCCCGGTCGAACATCAACAGATGGACGTGGTCTCCAGCTTGCGCTGCAAGCGCTGAGAGAAGCAGGGCCGCCTCCATCGCGGCGTCTAGTCGCACGCCGTCGTCGACGCGCGTCGCGGCGGTGCGACCGGTGTCGATGATGATGACGATGTGGCGGTCGCGCTCGGGGCGCCACGTGCGAAGCATTGTGGCGCTGGCCCGGGCCGTGGCGCGCCAGTCGATCGAGCGCACATCGTCGCCGCGCACGTACTCGCGCAGCGAGTCGAACTCCGTGCCCTGTCCGCGCACCTGGACGCTGGTGTTCCCGTCGAGCTCGCGCAGCCGTGCGAGGCGCGAGGGCAGATGACGCCGCGAGGTGAAGGGCGGCAGAACCCGGATGCTTCCCGCAACGGCGATCAGGGCGCTCCGCCCCGCGATCCCGAGGGGCCCCGCGGAGCGCAGTGCGAGTCCGACGCTACGCAGCTCTCCGCGCCGACGGGGCAGCAGCGACGTGACCACGCGGCCCGACGCGCCCGGGTCGATCCGTATCACCGCCGTTCCGGTGGCTGCGCCCGCGGTTGGCTGCCAGGCATCCCGAACACGGATGCGGAGGGCTCGCGTACCAGTGTTGGTGACTGTCGCCGTCACCTGGGTCGCTTGGTCGCGCAAAACCTTCGTCGGTCCGGCGCGGGTGATGCTCACCTGACGCGGGTTGGGGGCGGCCAGCACATCGATCCCGAGCAGCAGCACGCAGAGCCCGAGCCAGGCAGCTGCCCCTGCCCAGGCGGGGATTCCGCCGACCGAACCGACGATCACGGGAACAGCGCCGGCACCCACGAGAAGCGGGTAGCGACCGGTCACATACATGCGGGGCTCACAGCGGGACGCGGGTCTGCTGCAGGATGCTCTGGAGCAGCGCTTCGACCGACACCCCTTCGAGTTCAGCATCCGGACGAAGCCGGAGACGGTGCCGCCACGTCGGCAGCAGCATCGTCTGGACGTGGTCGGGGGTGATGGCCGGTGATCCGCCGAGCCACGCCCACGCTTTCGCCGTCGCCAGCAGCGCCGTGGCGGCGCGCGGGCTCGCACCTAGCTGCACCGAGGGGCTCTGCCTCGTGGCTTGCGCGAGATCGACGATGTAGCCGAGGACGTCATCGGTGGCGGTGACGTCCCGCACCGCCGCCTGGGCCGCCCGGAGGTCCGCCGCAGTGACGACGGTCCGCACCCCGGCCTCATCCAGGTCCCGGGGAGAGAAGCCGTCGGCGTGGCGGCGGAGCACCGTGACTTCCGCATCGCGTGCGGGCATATCGACGATGAGCTTTAGGAGGAACCGGTCGAGCTGAGCTTCGGGGAGCGTATAGGTTCCCTCGTGCTCGATCGGGTTCTGGGTCGCGGCGACAAGGAACGGATCGGGGAGCGGGCGGGTCACGCCGTCGGTGGATACCTGGCGCTCTTCCATCGCCTCCAGGAGGGCAGCCTGCGTCTTCGGCGGTGTGCGGTTGATCTCGTCGGCGAGCAGGATGTGGGTGAAGACCGGGCCCTCGCGGAACTCGAACTCGCCTGACCGAGCGTCGTAGATGAGGGAGCCCGAGACGTCACCGGGCATGAGGTCGGGCGTGAATTGCACGCGCTTCGTTTCGAGGCCGAGCGCCCGACTGAACGCCCGTACCAACAGCGTCTTGGCGACACCGGGTACGCCCTCGACCAAGACATGTCCACGGGCAAGCAGCGCGATCAGGAGACCCGTGATGGCGGCATCCTGTCCAACGACAGCCTTGCCGATCTCGGTTCGAACGCGCCCGACGGCGGCGCGGGCGGCGTCGTCGCCGAGGACGGATTCGTCGGCAGTCGTCGGCGCCGGGTCGGGAGTCGTCATGGGGCGTTCCTTTCGGGGTGAAGTGCCGCGCGCGCTGCAGCTTCGAGTCTGCGCAATCGGTCGTGGAGTTCGTCAAGGTCGCGCCGTGACGGTGGCGGGGCGCCATCCAGGATGCTTCGCGCATCCTCCCGCGACGTCACCGAGGCGCTGGCAAGCGCGTCGGCGACCTCTGCTGCCGACGACGATCCTGACAGGCCGAGCAACCGCGCGATCCGCACGCGTGCACCATGGCGCAGCAGGGACGCGGCGTGCGCGGTGTCGCCGGATCGTGCGTACAGGTGGGCTCGGCCCCGCGTCGTCTCCTCGCCGCGTACCGTCACCGGCAGTCGCTCGCCCACGAGCGGTGCAAAACGGATGCCGCGCCACAGCGCCGCCGCGACTGCAGCCGCCAGCGCCAGGACGATCACGGGGCTGACCCACGGCGGAGTGAGTTCGCCGAGGGACGGGTTCGCGGGGTCGAGATTGGTATCGGCCACGGACGGGACGTACCAGACAAGCGTCGCATTCCTGCCCATGAGGCCCAGCGCGAGGGCAGCATTGCCGTCCTGTGGCAGGTGTTCATTCGTGAACAGTGCAGCGCCGTCGACGGCAGAGACGCGTTGCGTACCCGGCGCATCGGGGCGGACAGTTTCGCGCACCAGCAGCGCATAGCCTCCTGCTGCCGGATAGCACTGGGCGGCATCCGTACCGACGAAGACCGTTCGCGGACGGATCGCTCCGGCGCGCTGTGCCTCTGGCACTGAGCACTGCGGCTGCACGAGCGCGTCATCGGCGACGCCGACGGCGTTCGCCCCGTCGGCGATCAGGCGCAGGGTGCGCGAGCGCGGGTCGATGAGGACGACGTCTGTCGCGGGTGCGGTGAGGGCGGAGATCGCCTCGTCGGAGAGCGCGGGTGCATCCGGAAGCACGAGCGTTGCCGCGGTCTCACGCAGCGCCGCGGCGGCTTGCTCGTGCGAGCGGACGATGCGCACGTCGACGCCTTGATCGGCCAGGATGCGTGCCAGCGCCCGGGTGCCCGTCGGAGCTGCGGACTCGGGATCGAGCGACTCGCGCTGGTTCCATTCGCTGCCGCCGACGATGCTCGCACCCACGATGCCGACAGCGATGAGGCCTGCGACGATGGCGATCCATCCGACCGCCGAGCCGCGGCGGGTGCTGGTGGTCGGGGCGACGGTCTTCGCGCCGCGGTGCCCGCCGAGATCGACGCTCACGACGCGTGCACCTCCGCAGGTTCGGCGTGCCCGGGCGTGAGCCGGGCCAGCACGGTGTCGGCAGCAGCCACCACCTCGTACCCAGCGTCGGTCCCGGGCCGCTGAAGATAGCGGACGTCCTCGAAGACGGTGGCGGCATCCCGGACCGCAGCGCTCGCCGGCGCTGCCAGGGCGTCGGCGCGCACCGCGAACTGTCGGGCTGTCGTGCCGGGGGCGAGCTCGATCAATCCCCGTTCGTCCAGGCCGCGGGCTGCAGCCCGGAAGCGCAGCACGATCGCCGCGTCCCAGTCCCGACGGCTGCGGGCAGCCTCAGCTGCCGTCCGCAGTCCGTCGGCGGTTCGAAAGTCGACGTCGCCGAACAGCTCACCGGTGCGGGCTCGTCGTGAGGATGCCCGTCGGGGGACCCCCCACACGAGAATCGCGATGACGATGACCGCGATGGCGATGATCGCGGCGACGAGGGCGAGAATCGCTGCCCACTCTGGTGCGACATCGGGCGAGAACAGGGAAGCTAGCGCATCCCGCGCCGCCTGTGCCGCTCGGTCGAACCACGTCGGCTTCGCCGCCTGATAGACCGGATCCGCGAGTTCCTGCACGGCCCAGTCGCGAGCCTGTTCGCCGTCAGGGATGAGCGGGATCTCTGAGATCACCGAGGCATCGCCCATGTCGTCTGGTCGTCATCGGGGCCCGCGGGAGGCGTCGACGACGCCGGGTCAGCGGTCGGCGTGGCGGGTGTCGGCGACGCGGATGTCGACACAGCTGCAGATTGAGGCGTCATGACGTACCCCGGCGGCGGGGCGAACGGAGCTGGTTGCGCGTACGCCGCAGGCCACCGGGGCTGCACGGCGCGGCCGATGTGCACGACGTACGGGTCGGGGAGGCCCGCCTCTCCCGCATCCCTGCGATCGACGTACTCGAGCAGGTCGAGATCGAGGCCCTCGTGCCGCATCCGGCAGTCGATGTAGACGAGCCCCGCGGCTGTTGACTGCACGATGACGGCGACCGACTGGATGAGTAGGGTCACGATCTGCGTGAGACCGAGGGTTGCGACGATTCCGATGATCGCCGCTGCGCTCTCATCGCCCGTGGGGGCTATCACTGTCGTCAGGGCCGAGGCGAGGAACGAGAACGGGATGCTGACGACCTGGGCGACGGCGCCGAAGACGAGCGAGACGAGCACGATGATCCCCAAGATCACCCAGAATCGGCCCCGCGACAGCCGCCACGAGCGCCCCAGAGCAGCGCCCAGCGACGTGTGCTCCACGATCAGGACCGCGGGAACGAGCAGCAGCTTCACGGACAGCCAGAGGCTCAGGGGGATGGCTGCGAGGATGACGAGGATTCCGAGGATGACTGCGGCGGCGGGAACGGCGACAGCCAGGACGGCGATCAGCCCGCCGACGATGATCACGATCACGCCGATCGCGAGCGAGAGCAGGATCGTGTAGCCGATCAGACGCCAGGCCACGGGCCGCACACGCTGCCACAGCATCCGCAGCGTCATCTTCTCGGCCACCGCAGCGTGCAAGACATCGGAGATGACCACGGCCTGCACGAGCACACCCACTGCGCCCGCGAGAAGACCGAGCACGAGACCCGATAGCGCGGTGAGCGTAATCGATCCCGTCAGGACGGCATCCCATTCGTCGGTGCCGGCCGGCACGGTGTCGAGCCGCGAGAAGCTTGCGAACGCGACCGCCGAGATGGCGATGGTGACAACGAGGTAGGCGATCGTCTGCACGACCATCGCGAACCCGAGCAGCACCTTCGGGTTGTGTCGCAGCGCCGAAAACGAGCGACCCAGAATCGTGCCGAACGTCAGTGGTTGCAACGGGATGATCCCAGGCCGCGGCGCAGGCGTCCAAGACGGGTACGCGGTCACGGGTTCCTCCTACAGGGCTGGAATCGGCGTGAGTTCCATCGTGTCACACGGGACGCAGACCCGCTCGTGCCCGTCGCTGCTGGGTCCTGCGCGTCGCCGACGCACGGGCCGGTGCCGACGCGCGCGCGAATCAACGGCGTGCGTACAGGTGGAGTCGACTACTCTCGGGGGAAGCACCCGCGGCTGCCTGCCGCCAGTGCGCAGGCTGGACGCAAGGAACGAAGGCGCGATGAACTCACGCATCCTGGTGGTCGACGATGACACCGCCCTGGCGGAGATGATCGGGATCGTGCTGCGCACGGAAGGGTTCGACACGGTCTTCTGCGCTGACGGAAACGCCGCTGTCGAGACCTGGCGCGCGGAACGTCCCGACTTGATCCTGCTCGATTTGATGCTTCCCGGTCGCGACGGCATCGAGATCTGCACGGCGATCCGCTCCGAGTCAGGCATCCCGATCATCATGCTGACAGCACGCACCGACACCGCCGATGTCGTGCGCGGACTGGAGTCGGGCGCTGACGACTACATCGTCAAGCCGTTCAACCCGAAGGAGCTCGTGGCCCGCATCCGCACACGACTGCGCCCCGGCGGGCATCCGTCGCAGGAGACACTGCGGATCGGGAACCTGACGATCGATGTCGCCGGTCACGAAGTCCGACGCGGCGACGAGGTGATCTCGCTCACGCCCCTTGAGTTCGAGTTGCTCGTCGCGCTTGCCTCCAAGCCGCAGCAGGTGTTCTCGCGCGAGATGCTGCTCGAGCAGGTCTGGGGTTACCACTACAAGGCCGACACGCGTCTGGTCAACGTGCACGTGCAGCGGCTGCGCGCCAAGGTCGAACTCGACCCCGACAACCCCCGCATCGTCACGACAGTGCGCGGTGTGGGCTACCGGGCCGGTGCAGTGGAGTGAGTGTTGTCGACGATCGAGCCGCGTGCAGCGGTCGCGTGAGGTGAGACAGTGGGCTCCCAAGGGGCCGCCGAGCCGTCGTTTCGCCCGCTGATCTGGCGACGCAACTGGAGGGCGTGGCCTGACAACCTCGTGCACCTGTGGCGACGTTCGCTGCGGTTTCGTACGCTCTCGGTGACGATCGTGCTTACGGCCTTCGCCGTCCTCATCGCCGTGACCTGGACTGCTCTGGCCATCCAGGACGATCTTTTCGCCTCCCGCCGCGACGAGGTTACCGAGCAGGCGCTTCGTGCGACGGCATCCGCGCAGACGGTGCTCGACAGCGCTGACACGCAGGGAGATCCGGCGCAGATCCAACGTGTCTGGCTTGGGCTGCGCACGGCGCTGCAGCAGCAGTCCTCGACCGACATGATCGCGACGTTTCGCATGGGGGCGCCCTCGGCCGCAGCGCAGGCATACCGCGTCGGCGAGTTCGACACGGCGATCATCTCCGAGGGGCTGCGCGAGAAGGTGCGGGCCGATGCCAACCAGCAGTGGTGGCAGTCGGTAGCCCTCGATGCTTCGGGCACGCCCGGCATCGTCGTCGGGCAGCAGCTGATCTTTCCGCAGGTCGGCAACTTCGAGGTCTACTACGCGTACGGGCTGGAAAGCGCGGATCAGACGCTCCGCTTCGTTCAGGCGACGCTGTGGGTCGTCGGCGTCGCACTGGTCTTGCTCATCGGCGGCATCGCCTGGTTCGTGCTCCGCTCGGTTACAACCCCCATTGGTGAAGCTGCGCAGACCAGCGCGAAGCTCGCGGCAGGGGAGCTCGGTGTTCGGCTACCCGTGCGCGGCGAGGACGAACTCGCAACGCTGGGTGAGTCCTTCAACGCGATGGCCGACAGTATCGAATCTCAAATCAAGGAGCTCGCTGATCTGTCCCTGGTGCAGCAGCGATTCGTCTCGGATGTCTCGCACGAGCTGCGAACCCCCCTGACCACCATCCGGCTTGCCGCCGACATGTTGAACGACCGCCGCGATGACTTCGACCCGGCGACTGCGCGCGCCGCCGAGTTGCTTGCTGCTCAGGTCGAGCGCTTCGAAGTTCTCCTCAGCGACCTCTTGGAGATCAGCCGATACGACGCGGGATCGGTGCAGCTCGAGCTGGAACCGACGAGCCTTGCCCATGTGGCAGAAGATGTGATCGCCTCGATGGAGCAGGTCGCCCACCAGCACGGCACTGATTTGCGCTTGGTCGCACCGGGCGGTTACTCGCCGGTAGATCTTGATCCCCGGCGGGTGCGCCGCATCCTGCGAAATCTCATCGGGAACGCCATCGAGCATGGTGAGGGCAAGCCGGTCGTGGTCACCGTAGACAGCAATCAGCAAGCTGTCGCTGTCGGAGTCCGAGACTTCGGCATGGGTATTGCCGCCGAGGACGCCGCACGCGTGTTCGACCGCTTCTGGCGCGCCGATCCGTCCCGCAAGCGCACCCTGGGCGGAACGGGTCTGGGCCTGGCGATCTCACTCGGCGACGCGAAGCTTCACGGCGGAGAGCTGGCTGTGTGGTCGGAACCTGGACGCGGGGCCCACTTCGTGCTCACGCTTCCGCGCGGCGCGCACCGCACGGGACCCGCGGCGCTTCCGCTGGACTCGCCCATTCCGCTCGACCCCGGCGATGAGAACACGGTCGACGCCTTCGAGCACACCCAGCCGATATCGACTGTCCCCAGCGGTGACCGAGCACCGGGAGCTCAGTCATGAGGCGGCTCATCGCAAGCGCGCTGGCAATGGTCGGCATCCTGGCGCTCTCGGCCTGCGCGGGGCTGCCCGTCAGTGGACCGGTCACTGCTGGTCGGCCCGTCGATGAGGTGCTGACCGGCCCTGAGGTGCGCTTCTTCCCGGAGGAAGCCCAGCCCGGAGCGACTCCGGAGGAGATCGTCGAGGGGTTCCTCCTGGCTGGATCGGGCTCGAGCAATGACTGGCAGGCCGCCCGGTCTTTTCTTGCACCCTCGATCCAGTCCTCGTGGGACCCCTCAGCGGGTGTCACGATCGTGCCCACGGGGCAGATCGTTGCTCAGCCGGCGGTCGATGACATGGTCAAAGTCACCCTTGCGCCCGTTGCCAGTGTCGACGAGACCGGCCGCTACGAGCCGGCCCTCGGTGGCACCGCAACTCTCGCGTTCGAACTGGTCGAGATAGCGGGCCAGTGGCGGATCGAGAGAGCCCCCGACGGGATCGTCCTCGACGAGAGTGTGTTCGGCACCGTCTTCCATCGGTACTCGGTGATGTACTTCGACCCGTCGTGGACCTATCTCGTTCCCGACGAGAGATGGTTCCCGACCACATCCGCTGCCGTACGCATCACCACGGCGCTGGTCGATGAGCAGCCGAGCGATTGGCTCACCGGGGCAGTATCCACAGCATTCACGGACGACGTGACCTCCGTCTATTCGTCGGTGCCCCAGAGCGCAGGAACTGCGCAGGTTGAGCTGTCGCCGGAGGTACTCGCACTGCCCCAGCTCACGATCGACCGCATGGCAACGCAACTGGAAGCGAGCCTCGCCACCGCCGGGATCACGGAGGTGCAGCTGACCGTCGACGGCGTCCCGATCGCTGCGACTCCGGTACCGACCCGCTCGACCGCGGTTACCGGCAGCCCGCTGGTGATGACCGACCAAGGGTTCGGCTTCCTCTCCGGCAACGCGATCACGGCGATTCCCGGGCTCTCGGAGGCCGTTGTCCGAAGTAATCCTGTGGCCGTGCAGGTCGGACCGGACCAGGAAAGCGCAGCGGTCCGCTCAGCGGACGGCTCGGTTGCACGCGCTGAAGCTACCGACGATGTCGTGGTCCTCGACACCCGCAGCGGGCTTCGAGATCCCGTGATCGATGCCCGGGGTTTCGTCTGGAGTATTCCGGCGCGTTCACCGGCCGCTCTCACCGCCTTCGGTCCCGGCGTCGAGTCACCGCTTCTGTCGCAGCCGTGGGCGGCAGCCGGCGCCACCGATGTGCAGGCCGTGTCGATCTCCCGAGACGGGACACGCATGGCAGGCGTTGTGCGCGTCGGTGATCGCACCGAGGTATGGCTGTCCGGGGTCATCCGAAACAACGATGGAGTCCCAGCTCGATTGGGAGAGCCGACCGTTGCGGGCAGCATCGAGGGTGAGGCCGTGTCGATGGCGTGGACGGATGACGTCACTGTGGCCGTCGTTGTGCGATCAGGAACCGAGACCAACCTCGTCGAACAGGTCGTCGGGGGCGCCTCCGCAACGGTTTCCGGTCCCGCCGGCGTTTCGATCTCGACGGTTGCTACCGCCACGTCGAGCGTTCGCCTCCGATCGGAGGAGGGCGGGCTCTACGTGCGCCGCGGCGCGAACTGGTTGCAGACCGCGGAGGGGATCTTGCTTCTCGCGGTTCAGCAGGGCACGCCGCAGCAGTGACCCATCGGCTCCTCCCGAACGGGTCTGTTGGCGCAGTCTTTCGGGGAATCGTGGTGAGCCCCTGGTGCGATGAGCATTCCGGTGCACGGTGGGGCAGTGAACACCCTTCTCTCCCCGCGAGCTGCCGCATGGGTGCGCGATGCCGCAGTGCAAGCACTCTCGTGGCTGATCCCGGTCGATTGCGCTGGATGCGGCCAGCCCGACTCCCCACTGTGTGGGCAGTGCGAGCGTGCGGTGCGCAGCGGCGGAGTCAGGCACCGGACGCTCGCCGGTCTCGCGGTGGTCAGCGCGATGGACTACGCCGGGCCCGTCGTCGGTGTCATGCGCTCGCTCAAAGCCGAGGGGCGGACCGGGCTCGCTCGCCCACTCGGGGCCGCGCTGCGCGGAGCGATGGAGGGGACGGATACCGTGGCCGGGGGATTGGTGCCTGCCATCGCGGCCGGTGCGGTCATCCCGGTTGCGATCCCGTCGTCGTCGGCTGCCCTGCGCCGCCGCGGCTACGGCGTCGTCGAGCTCATCGCCAGGCGGGCTGGGCTCGACTGCCTACCCGCACTCCGCAGCGTCGGCTCCGGCGTCGATCAACGGGCACTCGGCCGGGCGGCGCGGGAACGCAATACGCAGGGGATGTTCACCGTGCGATCAGTGCCCGAGCGGCCCGTCGTCCTGATCGATGATGTCGTGACGACCGGCGCGACCCTGCGGGCGGCGACCGATGCGTTGCGTGCGGCAGGGGCGACGGTTATCGGAGCTGTCACAGTGGCGTCCACTCCGCTGCTGTGGTCACGTGACACGCAGGGATAACCGGGGCAATGGTAGTCCCGATGTGGCGTTCTCGGAGTCGCTGAGCGCCGGGAGAATGTGCCCTCGCTGGGGTTCCTGCGAGTATGCGGACACAGCGGAAGTCGTGCGTGACAGGCAGGTGACCAGGGTCTAACGTGGGGGTGACAAGGCGACTGATGGTCCGCCCTTGGAACCGGGCGGACCGGAAACAAGGAGGTCAAGATGGACACGAACATCGTCGGCGTGGGAGTCGGTATCACCGATCGCTTCCGCTCGGTCGTCGAAGAGAAACTCGTCCGGATCGAACACCTCGCACCCCGTGCGCAGCGCATCGATGTCAAGGTCACTCACCGCACCTACCGCACGGGTCGGGTCGAAGACCACACCGTCGAGCTCACGCTCACCGGCAAGGGTCCGCTGGTGCGGGCTGAGGCAACCGATGCCGACAAGTTCACGGCGCTCGACATGGCTGTCGACAAGCTGTGCGAGCAGTTGCGCCGCGCCAAAGACAAGAGGGTGGACGCCCGAAACCACCCTCGTAAGGCGAGTTTCGACAAGGAGCGCGGCGAGCTCGACGGGATCGACATCCAGCCCGCATCGGCAGACGTGCTCCGGCGTGTGGCGACCGGCGAAGTGCCGATCGTCGACGGTGAGGATGACGAGGCATACACACCGGTCGTGATCCGTACGAAGGAGTTCGAGGCCGAGTGGATGACGGTCGAGGATGCCGTCGACCGGATGGAACTGGTCGGGCACGACTTCTTCCTGTTCATCAACGCCGCAACCGATCACCCGAGCGTGGTCTACCGCCGCAAGGGCTGGGACTACGGTGTGATCTCCCTCACGACAGAGGCGAGCCCGGCGGCCCTGGTGAGCTGACCGCCTGCGGCACTGCCGCGAGATAGAGGAACGGATGCCGCGGGCCCACCAGCTCGCGGCATCCGTCTTTCAATCGAAGATTCCGTCGAGGATGCTGCCGATCACCAGGCCCCCGAGGATTCCTCCGACGAGGTCCGAACCGCCGCCGGCGCGGCGGCCGAAGCCCTCCATGGGACCGCCCCACTGCGGCGGTGGACCCGCCGCCGGGCGCGCCGAGTCGATGTCGCGCTGGGCATACCGCAACGCGTCGCCTGCCAGCTGGGCGGAGCGACGGGCGAACTCCAGAGCCTGTTCGCGATCGTCCTCGGGGATGGTGGGGACGGTCGCGGCGGAGCCTCCGACCACGCGGTCCAGGTCTGCGCGGACCCGTTCGGCTTCGGCTAGGCGCGTGCGTGCATCTGCGCCGATCCACCCGCGGTGGCCCGCGATGACATCCCGAGCCACGGCGAGCTGTCGGTCTGCGTCATCGATCGCGTGCCGCACATGACCGAGTTCCGGTATCGGTCGGGCCGCGCGCTCGCGTGCGGCGTCGACCGCGGCATCCAACGCCGCGTTCGCCTCCCGCATCCGGGTCAAGTGCTCGAACGGATCGGTATTCACACCGGCGGCAGGAAGAGCGGAGAGGGCAGCTTGCAGCGCTGACATCGCCTCGATGACGGCGGGAACCTGTGGCGCGGTGCGCGCAGCGATCAGATCCCCGCGCGAGTCTTCTACGATCGCGCCGAGTGTCGCTTCAGCTCGGAGGGCCTCGACCTCGAACGTTTCGACGGCATCCACCAAGGTCTCGGCGCGACGAGCCGCTTCCGTGGCAGCTTCCATCGCGAGATTCGCCTGCTCCCGCTGCCCGGCTTCCCGCCGCCGCTCAGCGACTCCCGCGCTGTGTTCGGCAAAGTTCAGGAGCTGTTCGGCTTCCGCGGGGTTTGCACCGACACCTTCCAACGCGCGAGTGGAGTACCTCGTGGCAAGCCGCTCGACGGTGTCCCGTGCGTGGGGAAGGCGGGCCCGGATACGGGCAACGTCAGCGCGAACGCGGGCGATGATCTCAGGTGCCCGACGTGCCCGCTCGATCGGCTCGGCCAGGGCCGCCATTCGGTCTTCGAGCAGGTCCTCTGCCCAGTCGCACAACTGAATGATGCGGGAGTTGCGGGTGCGCAGCTCGTCGGCGGTGTCGGGAATCTCGTCATGGTTGAGCTGGTGCAGGTGGAAGGCCTCCTGCATATGGGTCTGCACCGAGTCGAGTGCGGCGCGCAAGTCGTCGACGGCGTTCGGTCCGAGTTCGGCTTCGGCGAACGAGACCTCGTCGACGGCAAGACGGATGTGTTCGTCAGCCGCGACGAGCGAGCTTTGCGCGCGGCGCGCGAGGTCGGCATCCTGTTGCGCCGTCTCGGCCTGTTCACGCTTGCGTCGTCCCCAAAAACCGGCCATGCCTTGATCCTAGAATCGCGCAGCCGTGTTCGGGCTGAGTGGTCACACGCGCAGGGTGTCGATGACGCGTGAGCGCACCGCCACGAGCGCGGGCAGGAATCCCGCCAACGCGCCGATCGCCACAGATGCGATCAGCCCGGTGATCGCGGCACGAACAGGGAAGGGTGGCACATCCTGCAGAGCGCCGAACATGGCGAGCACCATGGGTGTGCGCATGATGGCCACCGCCAGCACGATCCCGACGACACCGGCAACCGCGGTGGCGACGACGCTCTCGAGAAGGACCGCCGTGAAGATCCGGCCGGCGGTGGCTCCGAAGCTGCGGCGAACCCCGATCTCCCGGATGCGCTGACGCATCGCCACGAGCTGGATGTTGACGAGCCCCAGCCCGCCGAGCACGAGGATCAGGACGGCTATCGAACCGGTGACGAGTTCGAACATCGCCGCGGACGCTTGCGCATCGGGACGTGAACCCCAGTCGGTGCGCGTGACCGATACCTGCACCTGATCCCCGGCCGCGGCGCGGACATCCGATGCCAGGAGTGCTCCGACCGTTGGGACGATCTCCTCGGGCACCCAGAGCTCCCACGTGACCCCGGTATCGGCGGGGAGCGCATCAACCCGCTCTCGATACCCGTCGTACAGCATCCAGATCTGCTTGTTCGAGTCCCACTCGCCCTCGCGCGGCGCGACGCCGATGATGGGGAACGTGCCTCCCGCGGCGCCAACCACCTCGATCGTCGGGTGCGTCGCCAGCGGCGGTGCTCCGAGGGCAGTCCACAGCGGGTAGCTGATCACGACGGGCGGCGCCAGCAGTCCCTCGTCGCCCGGCACGAACCAGCGGCCTTCGGCAACTGTCGATCGATGGATGACGGGGTAGGCGGGGTCCACCAGCATCGTTGTGACGGGTCTGACCCACTCGGGAGTCTGTACCTGCAGGGTCACGGATGCGGCGAGCCGTGAGATGGAGGATAGATCGAACCGCGCGGCGGCGCCCGAGACATCCTCGTCGAAGCTGTCCCAGTCCATGGGGGCCCCGTCGGTGGTGGATGCCGACACCGAGATCGTGGCGACGCGACCGCCGTACCGGTCTGACTGTTCTGCTGCGGCCTGCCGCTGATACTCGCCCAGTGCGACGACCGCGGTCAGCGCGGCAACCGAGACGGCGATACCGATCAGACTCAGCAGGACTCGCAGCTTGTGATGGCGCAGTTCCGCCCACGCCTCCAGGAGTGCGCCGACAAACCCGCTCATGCTGACACCGCCCCGAGCGCGGTGTCAGCGAACGCCCGATCGAGCTCGACGGGGGAGAGCACGCCGTCTGCCAGTCGCAGGTGCCGTCGTGCACGAGCGGCAACGTGAAGGTCGTGGGTGATCGTCACGAGCGCGGCGGCGCTTTCGGTGGCGATGTCATCGAGCAGCGCCATCACCGCGGCACCGGTCTCGACATCCAGTGCCCCCGTCGGTTCGTCGGCGAGGATGAGAGCCGGACGACGCACGAGGGCGCGCGCTATCGCGACGCGCTGCTGCTCGCCACCCGACAGGCGCTCGGGAGGCGCGTCGAGCCGGTGTGCCAGGCCCACACGGTCGAGCATCGCCGAGGCAAGCTCCCGGCGGCGCCAGAACTGCTTGCCGCTCGCGTATCCGAGCGGCATCTCGACGTTCTCGAGCGCTGTGCGACCGGCAAGCAGGTGAAACTGCTGAAAGACGAAGCCGACATCGCGCCCCCGCATCCGGTCGAGCCGCCCGCGTCGGATGCCGGCGACCGGTGTGCCTCGAAACTCGGCTGTTCCCGAGGTCGGCAGATCGAGCAGGCCCAGGATGTTCAGCAGCGTGGACTTGCCCGAGCCGCTGCGTCCGACGATCGCGACGTGATCTCCTGCCGAGACGGCAAGGTCAACCCCGCGCAGGATGTCGAGCGTCGACTCGTCGGGGAGTGTGACCTGCTTGGTCACACCTTCGAGTCTGACAAGACTCACCAGCTCCACCCCGGATCCTCGCAGAACTGACCACCCATGCCGTCGTCGTAACAGACCGGCTCGTTCGGGGCCGCGAGACCGGGGACGAACTGGCGCACCTGCTCGCCCTCGGTCAGTCCCGAGACGACCTCGACGACGGTGCCATCGCTGACTCCGAGTCCGACTTCGCGCTCCTCCAGGGGATCGCCGATCCCGGCATCCACCCATACCAGCCCCGTGCCTGCTCCGCCGCGGACGGCTGTGACCGGGACCACCAGTGCGTCGTCGGCCGTGGCCACCCGGATCGACAGCTCGGTCCGAAGTCCGGCGAACACTGTCTGGTCGGTCGGCACGGCGCACGTGATGCTCGTGGTGCCGTCCTCGGACACCTGCACCGATAGTCCCGTGCACGCGAAGGGCGCAGGGCCGCCCTGGATCGTGACTTCGCCCTCGGTCGGGGCGTTCAGCAGTCGATACAGCTGCACCGGCTCGATGGTGCTCTGCACGTGGTATCGAGCGGGGCTGAGCGTCGCGATCTCGCCACCGATGCTCGTCGCCTGGCCTTTGACCAGAGCGACGGCCGTTCCGTCCTACCCCCAGGAGGCACCGCTCACCAGCCCTGATACCTGCCCGGAGCGGTCCTCTGGCGGGTGGTGGGCACCCCCGGGTTTTGCACGGCGACACCCGTTGCGGTCGATGCGCGGCGGTGAGAGGCTCATTGTTGTGACCGACAACAATTCTCCTCGCCCGTGGAGCACCTCGGATGCCGCCGTATCGGATGCCGCGGTTCTGGATGCGGATGTGCTGGATGCCGACGTGCAGACGATCGACCTGTGGTGGCGCGCCGCCAACTACATGAGCGTCGGTCAGATCTACCTCAAGGACAACCCCCTGCTGCGCCGGCCGCTCACGCGCGAACACGTCAAGCCGCGCCTGGTCGGGCACTGGGGCACCACGCCCGGGCTGACCTTCATCTACGCCCACCTGAACCGTGCGATCGCTCGACGCCGCCAACCCACGATGTACATCATCGGTCCGGGTCACGGTGGTCCCGGGCTCGTGGCGGCATCGTTCCTCGACGGCACCTACACCTCGACCTACAACGACATCTCGAACGACGAGGCGGGGCTGAAGCGCCTCTTCACCCAGTTCTCGTTCCCCGGCGGCATCCCCTCCCACGTCGCCCCCGAGACCCCGGGATCGATCCACGAGGGCGGCGAGCTCGGCTACGCGCTTTCGCACGCGTATGGCGCCGCCTTCGACAACCCTGACCTCCTCGTGGCCGCCGTCGTCGGCGACGGTGAGGCCGAGACCGGCCCGCTTGCCACCAGCTGGCACTCCAACAAGTTCATCGACCCCGCCACCGACGGCGTCGTGCTGCCGATCCTGCACCTCAACGGCTACAAGATCGCGAACCCCACGGTGCTGGCGCGGATCCCCGAAGAAGAGCTCGTCGCGCTCATGACCGGCTATGGTCACACCCCGCACATGTTCACGGCCGGCTTCGACGACGAGGACCACCTGTCCATCCACCGTCGCTTCGCCGCGCTGCTCGACACGGTGCTCGACGAGATCGCCGCGATCAAGGCCGCGGCCGCCGTCGACCCTGACCTGGAACGGCCGCGCTGGCCGATGATCGTGCTGCGCACGCCGAAGGGGTGGACGTGTCCGCCCGAGATCGACGGCAAGCGCACCGAGAACTCCTGGCGCGCCCACCAGGTTCCCCTCGCCTCCGCGCGCGACACCGACGCGCACCTGCGCGTGCTCGAAGGATGGCTCCAGTCATACCGGCCGGACGAGCTGTTCGACGAGGCCGGCGCCCCGCGGGCGGAGGTCACCGCTCTGACCCCGCCCGGCGATCTGCGGATGAGTGCGACCCCGCATGCCAACGGCGGACTGCTCCTGCGCGACCTCGTGCTTCCCGACTTCCGCGAGTGCGGAGTCGACGTGCCCGCGCCGGGTGCGACGATCGCCGAGGCTACGCGCGTGCTCGGCGGCTGGCTCGAGGCGGTGATGGCCGCGAACCTCGACAACTTCAGGGTCTTCGCACCGGACGAACTGGCATCCAATCGCATCCAGGCGGTGCTCGAGGTCACCGACAAGAGCTGGAACAACGGGCTCGACAGCGATGACGACCACCTCGGCAAGCGCGGTCAGGTCGTCGAGATGCTCTCGGAGCACCAGTGCCAGGGCTGGCTGGAGGGCTATCTCCTCACGGGACGCCACGGGCTCTTCACGTCGTACGAGGCCTTCATCCACATCGTCGACTCGATGTTCAACCAGCACGCCAAGTGGCTGAAGGTCTCGCGCGAGCTCCCGTGGCGTCGACCCATCGCCTCTCTCAACTACCTCCTGTCCAGCCATGTCTGGCGGCAGGACCACAACGGCTTCTCGCACCAGGATCCCGGCTTCATCGACCACGTCGTGAACAAGAAGGCGGAGGTCGTTCGGGTCTATCTGCCGCCGGATGCCAACACCCTCCTCAGCGTGTACGACCACTGCCTGCGTTCGCGCGACTACGTGAACGTGGTCGTGGCGGGCAAGCAGCCGCAGGCGTCGTGGCTCACGATGGACCAGGCGATCGACCACTGCACGCGCGGCGCCGGCATCTGGGAGTTCGCGTCGAACGTGCCGACGGGGGAGGAGCCGGACGTCGTCCTGGCCGCCTGCGGGGATGTGCCCACGCTGGAGGTGCTGGCGGCAATCGACATCATCCGGCAGGAGCTTCCGGACCTCAAGGTGCGGATGGTCAACGTCGTCGATCTCATGCGACTTCAGCCGGCCGAGGAGCATCCGCACGGCATGAGCGACCGCGAGTACGACCAGCTGTTCACCACCGACAAGCCGGTGATCTTCGCCTATCACGGCTACCCCTGGCTGATCCACCGCCTCACGTATCGCCGCAACGGCCATGCCAACCTCCACGTGCGCGGATACATCGAGGAGGGGACGACCACGACCCCCTTCGACATGGCGATGCTCAACAAGATGGACCGGTACTTCCTCGTCCGCAAGGTGATCGAGCGGGTGCCGGGCCTGGCATCTCGCGCGGCGCTGCTGAGTCAGAAGCTCGAGGATCAGCGGATGGCGGCTCGCCGCCACGCGCGTGAGACGGGAGAGGATCCCGTGGAGATCCGCGACTGGACCTGGCCCGACGCTCGCGAGGTCGCCGGCGCGACGGTGGTGAGCGCGACGGCATCCACGGGAGGCGACAACGAGTAGCGGTCTCTGAGCCCGGGCGGCACTCGCCAACTTGATAACGATTATCAGTAGGCATAGGCTGGGATCGTGACCCGCACGCCTCTCTTCTCCGCGCTGCTCGGCGCCTCCGCTCTCGTTCTCGCCGGTTGCGCCTCGACGCCCGGCGGCTCGGCGACGGACGGCGGCGACGACCGGGTGCAGGTCGTGGCATCCACCAGCGTCTACGGCGACATCGTCTCCTCGATCGCGGGGGATGCCGTCGAGGTCACCTCCATCGTCCGCTCGACCAGTCAGGACCCGCACTCCTACGAGGCCTCCGCCGCCGACCAGCTCACGATCTCGCGAGCTGACCTCATCGTCGAGAACGGGGGCGGCTACGACTCGTTCATCGACGGCCTCATCGAGGCCACCGGCACCGACGCGCACGTCATCACGGCCGCCGAGCTCTCTCACGACTGGCCCGAGAACGAGGGCCACGACCACGCGGAGGGCGACGACCACGACCACGCGGACGAGTCCGAGACCGAATCCACCGACGACCACGATCACGGTGACCACGAGGGCCACAACCACATCGAGGGCTTCAACGAGCACGTCTGGTACGACCCGCACACGATGGAGCACCTGGCCGAGGCGATCGCCGAAGAGCTGACGGAGCTCGTGCCCGCCGAAGCGGACACCTTCCAGAAGGGGCTCGACACCTTCGTGGCCGGCATCGGCGACCTGGAGGGTTCGCTCGCCGACATCTCCGCCGCCCACGAGGGCGACAAGATCTTCGTCACCGAGCCGGTTCCGCTCTACCTCACCGCCGCCGCCGGACTCACCAACGTCACGCCCGAAGCGTTCAGCGAAGCGGTCGAAGAGGGCCAGGACGTGCCTCCGGCCACCCTGCTCGAAGCCGACAAGCTGCTGCAGGCCGGCGACGTGCGCGCCGTCATCGCCAACGCGCAGACCGGCGGAGCCGAGACCACGCAGGTGATCGACACCGCGACCGCCGCCGGCATCCCCGTGATCGAGTTCACCGAGATCCTTCCCGAGGGCAAGACCTACCTCACGTGGATGGCCGACAACATCGACACGCTCGCCGTTACGCTGAACCGGTGACCCCCGAGCACGACCCGCCGTCGTCGGAGCCGGTGCTCCGCATCCGGGGCGCCGCCCTGCGGCGCGGGCAGCGGGAGCTGTGGAGCGGTCTCGATCTCGACGTCGCTCCCGGCGAGCTCGTGGCGGTGCTCGGGCCTTCCGGCTCGGGCAAGACCACGCTGCTTCGGGCCATCCTCGGGCTCGAACCGCTGTCGGAGGGAACCATCACCGCGCTCGGCGAGCGGGTGCGTCACCGCGGCAACTTGATCTGACCGATGTGGGCACCGTTCTGTCTCACGAGAGTTGTTGCGAACTCGCAGGATGGTCGGTCGGATGCTCTATCTCGTCGCCCTCTGGGTGCCGGGCGCAACGCTCGTGGTCGGATGGATCTGTGCGATCTGCGAACCGCGGCGCCTTACCAATTCCTTTCCTTCCGCTCGCGTTCGCGATTGCCGCCGCCGTGCTCACGATCGCCCACCTGGTGTTCCTCGTCGTAGGACCGCTCGCCATGGTCACGACTGATGCTCAGCCAGCCGCGGTCAACGTCGTCGACGGCGGGGACTTCTTCTTCTCTGTAAGGCTGTGATGGCTCGTGCCCCCAGTCGTGCGGCGCCTCCTGTGCGTTCCCCTTCCCCGCGGCTTTCTTCCCCCGGGGCTCAGCTCACGCCTACTCACGCCTCACCGACCCGGTCGGGCTTGGGAGGAAAAACCACGCGGGAGTAGAGCACGTAGTTCCAGGACAGCGAAGCAATCGTCGCGAGCACCTTGCCCAGCAGGAGCGCGACGGCCGCGTCGAGGTCGACGAGATGGACGACCAACAGGATCACGATCGGCTGCAACACCCAGAGGGCGAAGAGTGTGACAGCGAGGAACAGGATCACCTGACGACCGCGATGACCATCGCTGCGGAAGGTGTAGCCGCGGTTGAGGAGGAAGCTGACGCCCAGAGCCGTCGAGGTCGAAAGGATGTTGGCCAGCAGGATCGGCATGCCGATCGCGGTCAGCCCGAAGAGCAGGGCGAAGTCAACGCCCGTGTTCACCGCGCCAACGAGCAGGAACCTCAGGAGCCGTCCGCGGCGATCACTCATCCGCATGCACGGAGGCGCGTGCGGATGAATCGCTCGTCTCCGCAACGATGTAGAGCGGCCGTCGCTTGGTCTCGTTGAAGACGCGCGCCAAGTACTCGCCGATGATACCCAGCGAGATCAGCTGCACTCCGCCCAGAAACAGGATGACCGCCATCAGGGACGGGTATCCCGCGACGCTGTCGATGCCCAGCAATCCGCGGACGATGATGACGATCATGTAGACGAAAGCCGCCGAGGAGACGACGAAGCCGACGCCCGTCGACCAGCGCAGCGGCGCCGTCGTGAATGAGGTCAACCCGTCGATTGCCAGGTCGACGAGCTTGCGATAGCTCCACTTCGTGGCGCCCGAGGCTCGCGCATCGCGCGCGTAGGTGATCTCCTGCTTCTTGAACCCGACCCAGTCGAAGAGCCCCTTGGTGTATCGCTCTGACTCGCGGAACTGCACGAGCGCGTCGACGCAGCGACGATCGAGGAGCCGGAAGTCGCCAGTGTCGCGCTGGATCTTGACGTCGGTCGAGCGCTCCAGCACACGGTAGAAGGTCTTCGACGTCCACTTCTTCAGCCAGGTCTCGCCGGCCCTCGACTCGCGCCGCGCGAAGACATCCTGGTACCCCTCCTCCCAGTAGTGGAGCATCGACGGGATCAGCTCGGGCGGGTCCTGGAGGTCTGCGTCGAGGATGACCACGCAATCACCGCGGGCGTGGTCGAGCCCGGCGACGATCGCCGCCTCCTTCCCGAAGTTGCGCGACAGCGACACGTGCGCCACACGGGGATCCTGCTTCTCCATGAGCCGGATGCGATCCAATGATCCGTCGGACGAGCCGTCGTCGACGAACAGGATCTCGAAATCGTACCCGTCCGAGATGTCCATGACCTCGGCGCACCTGCCAGGAGCTGGGGGCCGGGAGCGCGCCATGACCGACGCCGAGCGCAGGCTGGTCTCCCTCCTGGTCCCGCTGTACGACGAGTTCGACGCACTTCCGGCGTTATACATGCGACTGATGATCGCGTCGCGGTTGGGGAAGATGCCCACCGAGTCGGTGCGGCGGCGGATCTCGCGGTTGAGGCGCTCGTTCGGGTTGTTGGACCAGATCTGCTGCCAGAGTCCTTCGGGGAACCCGGTGAACGCGAGGATGTCCGCGCGTGCGGCGTCGAGGTGGTCGTGCGCGTCGGGGAGCTTCCCGTCGACGTAGTCCAGCAGCCGGTCGAACTGCGCGTTCACGCTGTCGGCGTCGGGCTGGTCGTAGACAGAGTGCAGCATCGCCTTCACCGCCGGCCACATGCTCTTCGGGGTCACGCTCATCAGGTTCGCCGCGTAGTGGGTGCGGCATCGCTGCCAGACCGCGCCGGGCAGGTTCGCAGCAATCGCCTCGACCAGCCCGGCGTGCGCGTCGGAGGTGACCAGGCGGACCCCGCCCAGACCGCGGGCGACGAGGTCTGCGAAGAACGAGTTCCATGCCGCGCCGGTCTCGGATGTCGCGACCCGCAGGCCGAGAACCTCCCGGCGGCCGTCGCCGTTCACACCGGTCGCGACCAGCACGACGGCGTTGATCACCCGGCCGCCTTCACGGACCTTCATGGTGAGCGCGTCGGCGGCGACGAACGTGAACGGGCCCGCGTCGCCCAGCGGACGGTGACGGAACTGGTCGACGTGCTCGTCGAGCTCGGCCGCCATCCGCGACACCTGCGACTTCGACAGACTGTGGATCCCGAGGGTCTTGACCAGCTTGTCCATCCGGCGAGTCGAGACCCCGGCGAGGTAGCAGTCCGCGACGACGGTGATCAGCGCTGTCTCGGCGCGTTTGCGACGCTCCAGCAGCCACTCCGGGAAGTAGGTGCCGGTGCGTAGCTTCGGGATCGCGACGTCGATCGTCCCGACCCGGGTATCCAGATCGCGGTGGCGGTACCCGTTGCGCTGCGCCACCCGGTCGGGGCTGGGCTTGCCCCACTCCGCGCCGACCACCGCATCCGCGTCGGCGGTCAGCAGCGCGTTGATCATGGTCTGCAGCAGCTGCCGCATCAGATCCGGCGACGAATCGGCGAGGGCTTCACCCAGCAGGCGGGCAGGGTCGACAATATGAGGTGCGGTCATCGTGATGATGCCTTTCGAGTGGGATGTGAGAGTTTCCTCGAAGGATCACACGGTGACCGCGCTTACGTCGCGAGCGACGAGGCGGGCCACCGCGGGCTACACCACTCTAGGGGGCACTACTACACCGGCTTCGTGGATCTCCTGTGGCCCGGATACATAGGGGTGGAGCACAAGAGCGCCGGTCAGGATCTGACCGCGGCGATGGCGCAGCTCGTCGATTACCTGCCGGGCGTCGCCGACATTGACCTTCCTCAGCTTCTCGTCGTCTGCGACTTCGCTACCTTCGTCGTTCGTGACCTCGACACCGACACCGAGGTGTCATTCCCGCTCGCCGAGCTCCCGCAGCGCATCGAAATGTTCGCGTTCCTGGCCGGTTACGATCGCACGCCAGCGGCGACGATTGACGGAGAGCAAGCCAACTTCAAGGCAACCGAACTGCTCGCGCAGGTCCACGACGCACTGGAAGCGATCGGATACCCCGACCACCAGGTGCGAGTGCTGCTGGTGCGGCTTCTCTACGTTCTGTTTGCCGACGACACTGGCGTCTGGTCGTCGAACCTCTTCGAGGACTACATCAACGTTCACACCGCCGCGGATGGCAGCGCGTCACTTCGCCAGCCTCGGGGGCCACCACGTCGATCGTCTTGACGGGGTAGGACTGCTTGATCGTCATCAACACCTGACCGGCCGCCACCGACTGGCCCGGCGCGACCTTCACCTCGCTGACCGCTCCGTCGACCTCAGAGCGCGCCGTCACGGCGTCGTCGCGCGCAATCGTTCCCACAAGAGTCAGTTCGTCGATCACGCTCTGGCGTACGACGGGAACAACAGGCTCGGCGATCTGCCCTCCCGGATCTGCCGATGCTGTGGCGGTATCGGGGAAGAACGCCATCTTCACGAGTGCCGCAGCGATAGCGCCGAACACGATCACCAAGAGGATGGGCAACACCCATCGACGCCACACGGCCATAGGCACACGCCTTCCATTCGCGACGAAGCATTCCCCCGATGAGCGCGGACGGCTTCGTGATCCCCCGCGTGCAACCTATCCCGGGGCTGCGGGCCGGGCCGGGCCAAGCGTGACGGTTGACTGTCGGTGACAATTCAGGGTCTTCCCCGAGAGGCTCAGGGTGCACGCCTCGCGGGCGGGGGTGGGCGCTTCCGCTGGGAGCGGATCCAGCGCACGCTAAGGTCACGGCCCGGTAACATGAGTCGGTATGTCCGCGCGCGGTTCGCGCCGGGTCGGCACTCCGGGTGCCGCCGTTGACAGATGGAGAGCTTTCCGTGGCCAATCCTCTCGAGAAACTCCTGCGTGCCGGCGAAGGTCGGCTGCTGCGGCGCTTGCAGCAGGTTGCGAAGGCGGTCAACGCCCTCGAAGACGAGTACTCGCAGCTGACCGACGACGAACTGCGGGACGAGACCGCGGAGTTTCGCACCCGCTACGAGGCGGGCGAGACGCTCGACAAGCTGATGCCCGAGGCCTTCGCTGCCGTGCGCGAGGCCGCGAAACGGACGATTGGTCAGCGGCACTACGACGTGCAGTTGATGGGCGGCGCTGCGCTGCACCTCGGCAACATCGCTGAGATGAAGACCGGTGAGGGCAAGACGCTGGTGGCAACGCTTCCCGCGTACTTGAACGCGATCGCGGGCAAGGGCGTCCACGTGATCACCGTCAACGACTTCCTCGCGAGCTATCAGGCCGACCTCATGGGGCGCGTGTACCGGGCGCTCGGGATGACGACCGGCACGATCGTGTCGGGGCAGACCCCCGAGGTGCGCCGGGAGCAGTACCTCGCGGACATCACCTACGGCACGAACAATGAGTTCGGCTTCGACTACCTTCGCGACAACATGGCGTGGCGCCGGGAGGACCTCGTCCAGCGCGGCCACTTCTTCGCGATCGTCGACGAGGTTGACTCGATCCTGATCGACGAAGCCCGCACGCCCCTGATCATCTCGGGACCCTCCGCTGGCGAGGCCAACCGGTGGTTCGCCGAGTTCGCGAAGATCGCTCGGACTCTCGAGCCGGGCGTCGACTACGAGGTGGACGAGAAGAAGCGCACCATCGGTGTGCTTGAGCCGGGTATCGAGAAGGTCGAGGACTACCTCGGGATCGACAACCTCTACGAGTCGGTCAATACCCCGCTGATCTCGTTCCTGAATAACTCGATCAAGGCGCTCGCCCTGTTCAAGCGCGACACAGACTATGTCGTCATGAACGACGAAGTGATGATCGTCGATGAGCACACCGGCCGAATCCTGGTCGGCCGTCGCTACAACGAGGGCATCCACCAGGCGATCGAGGCGAAGGAGGGTGTGCCGGTCAAGGCCGAGAACCAGACTCTCGCGACCGTGACGCTGCAGAACTATTTCCGCCTCTACGACAAGCTCTCGGGCATGACCGGTACCGCCGAGACCGAGGCTGCCGAGTTCATGTCGACCTATCAGCTGGGTGTCGTCGCAATCCCCACGAACAAACCGATGGTCCGCAAGGATCAGTCGGATCTCGTCTACAAGAACGAGCCGGCGAAGTTCGCACAGGTGGTCGAGGACATCGCGAAGCGCCACGAGTCGGGGCAGCCGGTGCTCGTCGGTACCGTCTCGGTGGAAAAGAGCGAGTACCTGTCGCGCCTGCTCGCGAAGAAGGGCATCAAGCACGAGGTGCTCAACGCGAAGAACCACGCGCGGGAAGCCGAGATCGTGGCCCGCGCCGGGCGATTGGGTGCCGTGACTGTCGCAACGAACATGGCAGGGCGTGGAACCGACATCATGCTCGGTGGGAACGCTGAATTCCTCGCGGTGCAAGAGATGAAGGCAAAGGGTCTCGATCCGGTGGAGACGCCCGACGAGTACGAGGCCGAGTGGGATGCCGTATACCAGTCCACCCGCGAGCACGTCGCCGAAGAGGCTGAGAAGGTCGTTGCCGCCGGCGGCTTGTACGTGCTCGGTACGGAACGGCACGAGTCGCGCCGCATCGACAACCAGTTGCGTGGTCGGTCGGGCCGTCAGGGTGACCCGGGGGAGAGTCGGTTCTACCTGTCGTTGACCGACGACCTCATGCGCCTGTTCCAGTCGGGGGCTGCCGAGGCCATCCTGTCGCGCACGAACTTCCCCGACGACGTCGCGATCGAGTCCGGCATGGTCTCGCGTGCGATCAAGAGCGCACAGTCGCAGGTGGAGGCCCGCAATGCCGAGCTGCGGAAGAACGTGCTGAAGTACGACGACGTCCTCAACCGTCAGCGTGAAGCGATCTATTCGGATCGTCGCCACATCCTCGAGGGTGATGACATCGCGGATCGGGTCCAGCACTTCATCGAGGACGCCATCAGCACCCTCATTGACGATCACACGGGTACGGGGCACACCGAGAGCTGGGATTTCGACGCCCTGTGGACCGAGCTCAAGACGCTGTATCCGGTCTCTCTCACGATCGACGAGGTCGTCGCCGAGTCCGGAAGCAAGGGCAAGGTCACCCCCGAGGTGCTCAAGCGCGAGATCATCTCGGATGCTCGCATCGCCTACCAGAAGCGTGAGGAGAGCCTCGGCGAGGCTGCGATGCGCGAGCTCGAGCGGCGCGTGGTGCTTCAGGTCGTCGACCGCCGTTGGCGCGACCACCTCTACGAGATGGACTACTTGAAGGACGGCATTGGCCTGCGCGCGATGGCCCAGCGTGATCCGCTCATCGAGTACCAGCGCGAGGGCTATCAGATGTTCCAGCAGATGATGGGCCAGATCAAGGAAGAGTCAGTCGGCTACCTCTACAACCTGGAGGTCGAGGTGCGTCGCGCCGAGGGCGAGAGCGCCGCCGAAGTCGAGGCGAAGGGTCTGTCTATCGCGCCCGTGGAGGGGCAGCGACTGCAGTATTCCGCGGCCAACGACGCTGGTGAGGTCGAGGTGCGCAACGAACGCGGCCAGGTGCAGCAAGCGGCGACCAGTCGGGCCCGTCAGGCTGCGGCATCCGCGCCCGCGGCGCCGGTCGCGCCGGCGGCTCCCGCCGCGCGAGGCGCATTCGGTCAGCGCACCGATGGCGAAGCGCCGGCGCAGGCAGCCCAGCCGCCACTAAACCGCGCGCAGCGACGCGCAGCCGACAAGAAGAAGTAACCGCAGGGCGCGAGAGCGCGAGCCACGCGCGGTCAGGTGGCCCGGCGGGTGCGGCATTATCCTGAACGGATGACCCACCCCCGGCCGCTCGACCAGTCGAGCAAACTCAAGCACGTCCTCTACGAGATCCGGGGACAGGCCCTGGTCGAGGCCGATCGGCTCGAGGCCGAGGGACACCGGATCCTCAAGCTGAACACGGGAAACCCGGCAGCGTTCGGCTTCGAGGCTCCGTTCCAGATCGTGCGGGACATGATCGAGGCGGTCCCCGAGGCCCACGGCTACAGCGACAGCCGCGGTATCAAGTCAGCCCGACTCGCCGTCGTCTACCGATACGAGCAGGTCCCCGGATTCCCCGCGCTCGACCCCGACGACGTGTACCTCGGGAACGGTGTTTCCGAGCTCATCACGATGACGATGCAGGCCCTCCTGGACGAGGGCGATGAAGTGCTGATCCCGGCCCCTGACTACCCGCTGTGGACGGCGATGACGAGCCTGGGCGGCGGGACGCCGGTTCACTACCTCTCCGATGAGCAAAACGGCTGGCAGCCTGACATCGAGGACATCCGCTCGAAGATCACCGAGCGCACCAAAGCGATCGTTGTCATCAACCCGAACAATCCGACCGGTGCCGTCTACACGCGGGAAGTCCTCGAACAGATCGCCGACATCGCCCGGGAACACTCACTCCTGGTCCTCGCTGACGAAATCTACGACCGCATCCTTTTCGACGATGCAACGCACATTCCGATGGCTGCCGTCGCGCCGGATCTGCTGGTGCTCACGTTCAACGGGCTCTCGAAGACCTATCGCGTCGCTGGCTACCGCTCGGGGTGGCTGGCGATCACGGGACCGAAGGATCACGCAGCCGGTTTCCTGGAGGGCATCACCCTGCTGGCTTCGACGCGGCTGTGTCCGAACGTTCCGGCGCAATACGCCGTGCAGGCTGCGCTGTCGGGGGTCCAGTCGATCGACGCGCTGATTGCGCCCACGGGGCGCTTGCACGAGCAGCGGGATGCCGCCTGGGAGGCTCTGGAGTCGATCCCGGGTGTGAGTTGCGTCAAGCCGGAGGGGGCGCTGTATGCCTTCCCGCGCTTCGATCCGAACGTCTACGAGATTCGCGATGACGCGAAGCTGGTGTACGACTTCCTCGTCGCCGAGAAGGTGCTGCTCGTGCAGGGGACGGGGTTCAACTGGCCGACCCCTGACCACGTGAGGATCGTGACGCTTCCGGAGTCTCGGGTGCTCACCGAGGCGATCGAGCGGCTCGGGAACTTCCTCTCGTCGTACCGGCAGTAAGGCGGAGCGCCCTGCGCGACGTCGTCACAGCAGGGCGAGCGAGGTGGTGCGCCACCGACCGTCCATGCCCTCCAACCGCAGGGCCACGGCACGGGTGCGTGCGGGGCCACGGACGATGACGACGCCCTCGACGATGCCGTCCGCGGGGGAGGAGTAGCGCACGGAAACGATCTGATGCGCGGGACGTTTCGCGGGCATGCCGCGGGCACTTCGTGCGCGGGCGGCGAGGTTGGCTCGGGTCACGAGCTTCCGATAGGCATCCTCGGTCAGCCACCTGGCGAGTTGGTCCACCTCGCGAACGCCCGCGAAGATCTCCAGGACCCCGCGCGAGATGTTGCGCAAGAAGGTCTCGGGATCGGGGAGGTCGGCGGTACTCGTGCGCTGCGGCGCGAAGTACTGGTTCAGCTCGGCCGCTTCGTCTGCCGCGCGGTAAGCGCGTGCGAAGTTCGGTTGCGTCGTCGCCATGAGATCTCACTCTCGACCGGTAACAGGATGTCGAGAAGTAGAGCACACGGCGGGATGCCGGGTGGGGGCCGGGGCCCCGCTGTGGACAGTTTCTCATCGACTCCTCATCTGCGACGTACGCTCGCCCCGTGCGATGGGACCGGCTGTTCGATGACCTCGAGGCTCAAGCATCCGCCGAGTGGGAAGCAGAGCGTGCCGCCCTCGCCTCCGAGTCCGAGCGGGTGCGCCTGTCGCGTGTATCGCTGCGGGACCGGCTTCTCGTGTTGCGAGATGCCCAGGCTCAGGTGCGGGCGCACCTCAGCGGTGGCGGTGCTGTCGACGGGCGGATGGTCGCGGTGGGCGCCGATTGGTTTGCGCTCGATCGAGGACCGTCCTCCGTCAGCATCGTGCCTCTCGCGGGGCTCATGGGACTACGGATGCCGCACGCCGACCTCCTGCACAGCGCCTCGGGACGCGCGGGGCAAGCCCTCCGCGAGCGGGTGGATCTCGGATTCGTTCTGCGTGACCTCGCGCGGCGGCGCGTTCCCGTCCTCGTCGAGCTGGTCGCTGGTGACTCCCTGACCGGAACCGTGGACCGAGCCGGTGCCGATCACTTCGACCTTGCCCTTCACGACCTCGATACCCCGCGGCATCCGTCGGCAGTGACCGGCTTTCGGATGGTTCCGTTCGGCGCGCTCGCGCAGCTGATCGTGGCGGCGGGCGACTCGGGGCTCTGACCCGCAGCTGACCTCGCGTCTCAGTCGGGGTTGCGAATGGCGCCGGTGCCCCACAGCTCGGGGAAGCTCGCGGTCTGAGACTGGTGCCACAGCGCCATGCGGCGGGTCTGCTCGACCTGATCGTCGAGGTAGGCCTCGACGCTCGTCTCGTCGATACGCCACTGCCCGCTCTCGCCCACACGCATCCCGCGGAGCTGTCCGGCCAAGACCAGGGCCACCACGTCATCGACCTCGATCGCGAGCACTTCGGCGACCTGCGAGGGCGTCAACAGGCGCGCGTCGGCAGCGTGGGGATGGGGCATGTCCCCATTATGACGCCGGGTTCGGACAGGGCAGCGCAGCAGCGCACGCTGTGGATAAGCGCGGCAGCCCATCGCCTGCCTCGGTCACCATGGATCGCATGTTCTCCCCGTCTCGAACGTCCCGGCGCTCCGCGTGGGCCGACCTGCGGTTCCTTATCGGCATCGTTCTGGTTCTGACTTCTGTCGGCGGCGTGTGGTTCATCGTGTCGGCGGCGCGTCAGACCGAACCCGTGTACGTCGCCGTCCGGGCGATCGTGCCCGGCGAGCCGGTCGCGGCAGCCGACCTTGCCGTCGTGGATGTTGCTCTCGGAGCCGCATCTGACGCTTACCTCGGCGCGGATGATCTCGGTGAAGGGCTCGTAGCGGCGCGTACGGTCTCGGCCGGAGAACTCGTGCCCGCGGATGCCCTCGTGACCGACGACAGCACGCGCTCGACGACGGTTGTCGTCCGCAGCGCGGCCGAGGTACCAGGGTCTGTCGTTGCCGGATCGACGGTAGAGCTGTGGGCAGCGCCGCGCCTGGACCAGTCGCGCTTCGATACGCCACGCATTCTCGTGGCTGACGCGACAGTCGTCAGTGTCAGCCGCGACGACTCGCCACTGGCAGGGGGAACGGCAGCGGTCGAGCTGGTGATCCCCCGGGCAGATGTCGCCGCCGCGCTCGCTGCGATCGCCGACGGTTCGGCGCTCTCGGTTATCCCCTGGACTCCGGGGCAGCAATGAGGGCGCTCATCGCGCTGGATGAGCCCCACGCGACACGTCTGGCTGACGAGCTGTCGCGGCTCGGATGGGACGCGCTGGCGGTGCCGGTCACGACTCCCGGCATCGCGGCCGCCCGCGGCGCAGTCCGTGACGCCGGCGACCAGGAGGTTGATCTTCTCGTCGTCGCTGCGCGCCACGACACACTCACGCGCGAACTCGTGACAGCGTGCGATCGGGAGGGGGTCCGAATCGTTCCCGTGGGGGATGGAGAGGCGACGGCGCGCCTCGCTCAGGCATTCGGACTCGGTGTCCCGATGTCGCCTCGCGCTTCCGGTCGCGAGCTCGTGGGTGCCCTCCGAAACCCGCTGCCCGGCGCACCCGCTCCCCGGGCCGGGCGACGCGTCATTGCCGTATGGGGCCCGGCCGGGTCGCCCGGTCGCTCAACGATCGCGATCGAACTAGCGGTGGAGCTCGCCCGCGACCGTGACGTCGCCCTGATCGATGCAGACTCCCACGCGCCGTCGATTGCTTTGGCGCTGGGGCTCCCCGATGAAGGCCCGGGGTTCGCCGCCGCCTGTCGACAAGTGAGTCTTGGTGCTCTGGATGTCGCCGAACTCGATCGAATCGCGCTGCGGCTCGGGCGGGGGCCGCGCGTTCTGACCGGCATCAATCGTCCGTCGCGCTGGCCGGAGCTGCGTGAAGACCGTGTGCGCGCCGCGCTCGCGGTATGCCGTGAGTGGGCTGACGACACTGTCGTCGACGTGGCAGCGTCGCTGGACCGCGACGAAGAGATCGTGAGTGATCTCGCGGGGGACAGGCGCAACGCCGCCACGATCGCGGCCCTCCAGGAGGCTGATCTCATCGTCGCCGTTGCCGCTGCGGATCCAGTCGGCATCAGTCGATTCGTTCGCGGGTACGCGCAGTTGCGCGAGACGGTGGGAGCGACACCGATCGCGGTGGTCGCCAACCGGCTGCGCCCGGGCTCCCTGGGCATCGACGCCCGCGGCCAGGTACGCCGTAGTCTCGACCGGTTCGCCGGCATCCGTGACGTGTGGTTCGTGCCGCAAGATCCGCGCTCGGCTGACGCTGCGCTCCTGGCCGCCCGCCCGATCGCAGACGTTGCCCGGAGATCACCGATCGTGTCCGGGGTGCGGCGTCTTGTGGCTGAGGCGCTCGCCGTGGATACTCGCAAAGCTGCGTAGTTCGAGCATTCACGCCGGGGCTCTAGGCTGAAACAATGTCGACCCTCAGCGATCTCGTCTATGCCCAGGGGCGTTCCACTGGCGCGGATGTCGAATGGCTCCACCGCCTGGCCGGGGACGGTCAGCTGTTGGCCGATCTCGCGTTCGCCGACATCGTCATCTGGGTTCCGACGACGGATGACTCGTTCGTCGCTGTCGGCCATGCCCGCCCCAGCGGAGCTGCGACCCTGTTCTACCGTGACATCGTCGGTGACCCGGTCCGCCCGCAGTGGCGGACACAGATCCGCGAGGCGTTCTTCTCGGGAATGATCGTCGACTCGGCATCCCCGGACTGGTTCGAAGAGACCCCGACCCGGGTGCGTGCGGTACCGATCGTGCGAGGGTCCGGCTCCGGTCGCACCACGGTGGGAGTGCTGACCCGTCACACCAATCTCGGCGAGACGCGTACTCCCTCGCGACAGCAGATCACCTTCAACGAGTGTGCCGATGATCTGTTCGGGATGGTCGCCTCGGGTGACTTCCCCGATCTGAGCGCTCCGACAGCGCCACGGCGGGGCGCGCCTCGAGCATCGGATGGTCTCGTGCGCCTCGATGTCGATGGGACCGTGACGTTTGCGAGCCCCAACGCACTCTCGGCGTTCAACCGCATGGGATTCGAGGACGAACTCGAGGGCGAGTCGCTCGTCGAGGTGACGACGGAGATCCTTCCGGAGAAGCGCCAGTTCGACGAATCGCTTCCGTTGGTGGTGACGGGGCGGGCGCCGTGGCGCGCCGACATCGAGGCGCGCGGGGTGACGGTGAGCCTGCGTACGATCCCCCTTCGCGATCACGGGACGCGCATCGGTGCGATCGTGCTGTGCCGCGACGTCACGGAGCTGCGCCACCAGGAGCAAGAGCTCATCACCAAGGATGCGACGATTCGCGAGATCCATCACCGGGTCAAGAACAATCTGCAGACTGTCGCATCGTTGCTTCGTATCCAGGCTCGCCGTTCGCATACGGAGGAGGCCCGAGAAGCGCTGACCCAGGCGATGCGTCGCGTTTCTGCGATCGCTGTCGTGCACGACACCTTGTCCGAAGGACTCACGCAACGCGTCGACTTCGATGATGTCTTCGATCGCGTTCTCAAACTCGTCGCCGAAGTGGCAGCCGCGCCAACCACACGTGCGCGGACCCGTTCCGTGGGGCGCTTCGGCACGCTCCCGAGCGAGTACGCGACGCCTCTGGCGCTGGCCCTCACAGAGCTGGTGACGAACGCGGTCGAGCACGGCCTCGCCGGCAAGGAGGGCGACGTCGAGATCGAGGCCGAGCGGGACCCCGAACGACTCCTGGTGCGTGTCCGCGACAACGGCGTGGGCCTGCCGGAAGGGCAGGTCGGCCGAGGCTTGGGCACCCAGATCGTGCGCACCCTCATTCAGGGAGAGCTGGGTGGCACGATCGATTGGCACACGCTCGTCGGAAGCGGCACGGAAGTCACGATCGACATCCCGCTGCGCTACATCGCGCTCGATTGACGACGGCCTGACGTCGCCGTACCCGACGCTGTCAGCTGGCGCGGCGCGCGCGGGCAGCGCGGCGCTTGAGGGCGCGGCGCTCGTCTTCGGAGAGCCCGCCCCACACACCCGAGTCCTGACCGGACTCCAGGGCATACTGCAGGCAGATTTCGGTGACGGTGCACCGGGCGCACACGGATTTTGCCTTCTCGATCTGGTCGACCGCTGGACCCGTGTTTCCTACCGGGAAGAACAGCTCGGGGTCGACAGTCAAGCAGGCGGCCTTGTCGCGCCAATCCATAGGGGGTGCTCCTTGATGGGGAATGAGCATCGGGCCACGGGGGCGGTCGGATACTCTATGAGGTGTACGAGAAGATGTCTCGTCCCACGACCTTGTGGGAGCACACGGCTTTACCCATCGTCCCACAGCCGTTCACCCGAATCAAGGGTTCATTCGTGAGGACGATGCAAGAACGCTATGAGCGAGCCGAGAGTGATCGGGAGGTCAATGCAGTGACGCGCTCGATGACTGCCGCGCGAGTGGCAGGCGTGATCGTGCTGCTGGAAGCAGCGGGGCTCGGCGCGCTCGCGGCATGGGAAGCCGTTGCGGTCATCGCCGGCGATACCGCAGCGCTAGACAGTGCGATTGCCCTGATCGTGTTGACGCTGGGCGGCGCTGCGATCGTCGCGATGTTCGGCATCACGACGTGGCGCGGGCTGTCATGGGGTCGCTCGGGAGCGATTGTGACGCAGTTGCTGATTCTCGCAGTCGCCCTCGGCGCTGCAACGGGCCAGTACGCGCATCCGGTCACGGGCGTCGCGATCGCTATTCCGGCGATCGTCGCCCTCGTGATTCTGGTGATCGCCGTTCGCAGCGCGGCCCCACCGGCGCGGGAAGACTAGAGACCGAGCAGACCGCGGATTCGGGCAACGTGCCCCGTCGCCTTGACGTTGTACAGGGCGTGCGTGATGCCGCCGTTCTCGTCGAGGACGAAGGTCGAGCGCAGCACCCCCTCTGTCGTCTTGCCGTACATCGTCTTCTCGCCCCACGCTCCGTAGGCCTCGTGGACGGCACGGTCGGGGTCGCTCAACAGGTCGTACGGAAGTGCGTCCCGTTCGCGGAACGCCCGGAGCTTGGCGGGAGCGTCGCGGGAGATGCCGAGCACGACGTACCCGGCGCTGCGAAGCGGCTCGACACTGTCGCGGAAGTCACACGCTTCCGTCGTACACCCCGGCGTCATCGCCTGTGGGTAGAAGAAGAGGATGACGCCCGAGCCCCGAAGATCGTGCAGCGAGACATCCGTCGCGTCCTGGTTCACGAGGGTGAAATCGGGTGCAGCGGTACCGGGTTCAAGACGCACTGTCATACGTCCACCCTAAAGCCGCGCGTTCGTCGCCGCGCTCTCGACAGGGCCCTCAGCGCTCAGGGGCGATCGGCGAACGTCGTGAGCAGACGCTGCAGTGAATCCAGCCGGGCTGCAGCCCCGGGCCCGAGGCGTCCCGCTGCGACAGCCTCCGCGATGGCGCAATCGGGCGCGTCCGGCAGGTGAGTGCATCCACGCGGACACTCCCTCGCGACCTCGGCAAGATCGGTGAATGCCCGCAGGATGTTGTCGGGATCGACGTGACCGAGCCCGAAGGAGCGTACGCCGGGGGTGTCGACGACCCATCCCGTGCCCGAGGGAGCCTCGTAGCGCAGCGAGACCGTGGAACTCGATGTGTGTCGTCCCCGGCCGGTGACCTCATTGACATGCCCCGTCGCGCGATCGGCGCTCGGAACCAGAGCGTTGACGAGAGTCGATTTACCGACACCGGAGTGTCCCACGAAAACGGTGCTGTGGCCGACCAGGGCGGCACCGATTCGATCCAGCGGCATGTCAGCGCGTGCACTGGTGAAGACGTCGAGGTCGAGTCCCACGAAATGCGACAGGAACTCCGTCGGGTCGGACAGATCGGTCTTCGTGATGACCATCAGGGGGCGGATGCCGGCATCGAGCGCGGCGACAAGGTAGCGGTCGACCAGGCGAGGGCGCGGCTCCGGATCGGCGGCGGCGATGACGATGAGCATCTGATCGGCGTTGGCGACGATGACGCGCTCCACCTGATCGGTGTCGTCGGCGCTTCGTCGCAGAAGCGACGTCCGCGGCTCGATTCCGACGATCCTGCCGAGCGTTCCCTCGTCTCCCGAGGTGTCTCCCACAACCCGGACGCGGTCACCGGTGACGATCGCGGTGCGGTGTAGCTCGCGTGCCCGGGCGGCTGTCACCTCGCGTTCGTCATCCGTGTCTTCGCCGACGAGCACCGTGTAACGGCCGCGGTCTACCCCCAGGACTCGTGCGATCTCGGCATCCGCGTGGCTGGGCCGGCGTTTCGTGCGCGGCCGGTTGGCTTTGGTGTTCGGCCTGACGCGGATATCGCTCTCGTCCATGCCGAGCTCATCGTCGTCATCGACGTCCCCGAGCCAGCTCACTCCGCGCCGTTCCCTTCGAGCATCGAAGTCCACAGGTCGGGGAACTGGGGCATGGTCTTCGCGGTAGTTCCGATGTCGTCGACCACGACGTCATCGACGGCGAGGCCGATCAGGGCGCCGGTTGTGGCAATGCGGTGATCGTGGAATGCCCGCCAGACACCGCCGCGGAGCCGCCCGGGCAGAACGCGCAGACCGTCCTCGAGCTCTTCAGCGGTACCACCGAGCGCGCGCAGGTTTCCGACGAGCGCAGCGATGCGGTCGGTTTCGTGTCCGCGGATGTGTCCGACTCCCGTGATCGTCGTCGGTTCCGCGGCGAAGGCGGCAAGCCCGACGATCGTGGGCGTCAGTTCGCTCGCTGCCGACAAGTCGATCTCGATACCCCGGATGCCGCGGCCCGCGGCGACGGTGAGGGCCCCACCACGACGCGTGACGCGGGCACCCATGTCGTGCAGGATCGACCCGAGCATCGCGCCTGGCTGTGTGGAGTGCGCGGGCCAACCGGTGATCGTGACGGTGCCGCCGGTGACCATGGCAGCTGCCAGGAACGGGGCCGCGTTGGACAAATCGGGCTCGATGGCGACGGTCTTGCCGCGGGGCGGCTGCGGAGGCACGATCCATTCGCGCGGGGAGGGCCTCTCGACGTGCACACCGCGATGCGCGAGGCATTCGATGGTCATGTCGATATGGGGCATGCTCGGCAGCCGCGACCCGGAATGGATGAGGTGGAGGCCGGTGTCGAAACGGGGCGCCGCGAGCAGCATCCCGGACACGAACTGGCTCGAGGCGCTCGCGTCGATCACGACTTCGCCGCCGCGGATGTGACCGTGCCCGCGCACGCGGAAGGGGAGTGCCCAGCGACCCTCATCATCGACGTCCACGCCCACGTCGCGAAGGGCCGTGATCATCGCACCCATGGGACGGTGGAGGGCGCTCTCATGGGCTGTAATGGCGACATCACCGTCGGCCAGCCCCGCAATACCCGCGATGAATCTCATCACGGTCCCTGCCTGCCCACAGTCGACTGTTGCGCTGTGCATTCCCGAAGGCGACGCTCCGACAGAGCCTGCGCTGCCAGGAGGAGTCACGATCAGGTCGGGGCCGAACGGGCTGTCGCCCTCGACGGCGTCGATCTGGACGCCGAGCGCCTGGAGGGCTGCCACCATGCGCACCGAGTCGTCGGAGTGCAGCGGGGCGTGGAGCGTGCTCGGAGCATCGGCAATCGCCGACAGGATCAGTTCGCGATTTGTCAGCGACTTGGATCCGGGGACCGCCAGACGGGCGGCGACCGCTTCCCCGGCGCGCGGAGCTGACCAGCCGGATTCTCCGGAACCGGTCGGGGTGGAATATCTCTCGCCGCTCATCGGTTCCTAGCCTAATGAGGGACGGAAGGAGCCCGATGACGATCGCTATGGCGCCGGACGTAGACTGGCGCGTGATGACTGATCAGGCCGAGGCGCCGGCCGACCCGCGCAGGCAGTTTGAAGAGCAGGCCCTGCCGTTCATGGACCAGCTCTATGCGGCTGCGATGCGAATGACGCGCAACCCGGCCGATGCCGCAGATCTCGTGCAGGAGACCTTCGTCAAGGCCTACGCCTCATGGTCGAGCTTCACACAGGGCACGAACCTGAAGGCCTGGCTCTACCGCATCCTGACCAACGCGTACATCAACACGTACCGCAAGAAGCAGCGGGAACCGTACCAGAGCGCTATCGAGGATCTCGAAGACTGGCAACTCGGCGGGGCAGAGTCCACGACCTCAACGCGTACGCGGTCGGCGGAAGCCGAAGCGATCGACCACATGCCGGCATCCATTGTGAAGGACGCGCTGCAGTCGATTCCCGAGGACTTCCGTCTCGCGGTGTACCTCGCCGACGTCGAAGACTTCGCGTATCAGGAGATCGCCGACATCATGAAAACCCCCATCGGCACCGTGATGAGCCGTCTGCATCGTGGCAGGCGGATGCTGCGGGAGCTGCTGGCCGAATATGCGACCGAGCGGGGCATCTCGGTCGCCGCCTCGAGGAGCGACACATGACTGACTGCGGCTGCGCTAAGGCCACGCGGGACTTGGAGGAGTACCTGCGAAACGAGGTATGCAAGACCGAGCATGCCGACATTCGAGAGCATCTCGAGCACTGCCCGGACTGCCGCGAGGAGGCGCTCGTAGCAACAACTCTGACCGAGGCTGTCGCACGAGCGTGCAAGGAGACAGCTCCGGAGGAGCTGCGCGACCAGGTAATTTCAACGCTGCGCGCCGCACAGGCGGCTCATCACTGATCCACAGGATCGCCCTCTTCACGTCGAGCGCCTCGCTGTAGCGTTTCGGCGCGACCGTGTGAACGGGAGGTGCGCCGGTGGCCGCTGTCGAGCATGCACAGCCCGATCTCGCTGCGTCACGACGCGTGAACGTCGTCAGACGCTACATCATGGAACACGTCGTCGCGGTGTCAGCCGCGGGCCTCGTCCTGGCGTGCGCGGCTTTCACCGGAACATTGTGGGGCGACGACGGATCGCTTTGGGGCGTGGGACCAGTTGCGGTCCTCTCCCAGGGCCGCTGGTGGACGCCGCTGACGGCGATCTTCGTTCCAGACTCCGCTGTTGACACGACCCTCACGATTCTGCTTGCGGTGACGGGCTTCGCCTACGCCGAGAGGCTGCTGGGCCGCCTCCGGCTGCTCGGGGTGACGCTTGTTGTTGCCCTCGCCGGCAACCTCGTAGCCACCGCCATCCACGCCCTCCTGTGGACGGTGTCAGATCTGCGTCCCGTCGAGGCGGCAGAAACACCGGTGCTTGACCCGGCAACCGCGATGGTCGGTGCACTCATGGCTGCCTCGGCACTGGCCTCCGCCCTCTGGCGTCGCCGCATCCGGGTCGTCGGTTTCGCCGTGTTGGCCATGTTCGCCCTCTACGCCGGCGACACCGACGCGTGGTACCGCCTCGTGGCCGCAGTGCTCGGGCTCCTGGTGGGGCTGTGGCTCGTTCGCGGAACCCCACGACGTTCCTGGCACCGATCATCCACCGCGAGACGCGCTCCGTAACGGCACTGGTCGTCGCGGTGACGGGCCTCGGTCCCCTCGCGGCGGTGCTGGCCGGCGGCGGACGTGGGCCGTTGTCGTTCGCCGAGTCGTTCTTCACCCAGTACGACGAGAACCTCGTCGATCTGTGCGCGACACGGTACAGCCCGCTTTGTGACCATCAGCTAGCTGTCGTGGTGACGCGCGGCGTCGGCCCGGGTTTGATGGCGCTCGTGCCGGTCGCCCTGCTGTTGGTCGCCGCCCTCGGCCTACGCCGTGGTCGGCGTTCTGCGCTCGTCCTGGCGGTTGTGGTCGAGGCTCTGATCGGTGTCGTAGCGATCTGGTCCGTCATTGCGGGAACCGTCTCCGTCGGTCCCTGGGCCGATCCCACCTGGCTGGAGTACGGGCTGTGGGCTATCGCCGCAATCGGGGTGTCACTGACCACGGTCGTCGTGCTGGTCGCGCTGCGGCGATTCTTCCCCATCCGGGCAGATCGTCGCGCGGTGGTGTGGTTCACCGGAACGGTCAGCGCCACTCTTGCTGCGTGTGCCGCAACCCACCTCGTCGCCGAATCGATCTTCCGGCAGACCTACGTTCAGCGTGTCAGCGTCACCGACCTTCTCGTCGAAACACTGCGCCGGTTCGTTCCGCCATCGTTCCTGCGCAATCTCGGGCAGCCGCCGTACCCCACGCACGGCGCCGCGCTGCTGATCTACCAGTGGGTGGGCGTCCTGTTCTGGGCGGTCTTCATCGTCGCGATGCTGCGGATGTACCGGTTCCCGCAGCACGCTGTCGTCGCAGACGACGAGCACTATCACTGGTTGCTCCGCCGTGGCGGTGGGACCCTCGGGTTCATGGGAACCTGGCGCGGCAACGACCACTGGTACACCGCCGACGGCACAGGAGCGGTGGCGTTTCGGCGGGTGGGCGATGTTGCCCTCGCTATCGCAGACCCACTGTGCGCGCCCGGTAAGCGCGATCAGACGGTGCGGGGATTTGTTGACTACTGCGCAGATCGGGGATGGTCGCCGGCCTTCTACAGCATCCATGACGAGTTCCTGCCGAGCGAGCTGGATGCCGTCGTGGCGATCGGGTCGACGCGTGGGGTGGACTCTCGACTACATGCGCCGCCGCGTCGACGGACCCAACGGCCTCATGGAGTTCGTCATCGTCAAGACCGCTCTTCGAGCCAAGGATGACGGTCTGGAGGTGGTGAGCCTGTCTGGTGCTCCGCTGGCGAGTAAGCCGGGCAGCGCCGCTGAAAGTGACCGCACGCTCCTCGCATCCCTTCTCGAACAGGTGGCCGCCGCCCTCGAACCGGCGTACGGTTTCGCGTCTCTTTTCCGTTTCAAGAGCAAGTTCCGCCCGGAATATCGCACGCTGTACCTCGCGTACAGCGACTCCGTGGAACTTCCGAGCATCGGAATGGCAGTCTTGCGCGCCTACCTGTCGGAGCCGTCGGCTCGCGAGATCGTCGCAGTGGCCCGCGCCGGATACGGCGGTGCTCGATGAGACAGTGGTTCCTGACGCTCGAACTGATCGATAGCCCGATCCTCGGTGTCCTGTGCGCGATCGTCCTCACGATGGCGGTTGTGATCGCGTGGCCTGCTCCGAGACATCCGTGGCGCTGGCTGATCGCTATGGTCGCTGGCCTCGTTGGCGGCTTTCTCCTCGCCCTGGCTGCCGAGGCTCTCGGCGCCTTTGACGGACCGTTACCCGATCACGCGGCGCTGTGGATTGGCGGAGGTTCCGGGTTCGCGGTAGCCGGCCTCGTCGTCGCTTTCACCCGTCCCTGGTGGCGGCGTCTGCTTGCCGTGGTCATGGCTGTGGCGGCGCTGCTGGCCGCCGCGCTCGGGGTGAACGCGTCCTACGGGCTGACACACACACCGGCGGCAATCTTGGGCATCCAGGCCTTGGATGACCTGCCGCTTCCCGCGCCCACCACGTCGGACGATGATCCCGCGACGCTCTACTCCACGTGGACGGCGCCCGCCGACATGCCGGTGACCGGTCGGGTGAGCGCCCTCTCGGGCGAGGACCGCATCCCCGCCGAGGGGTACTCGCCGAGGGATGCCGCCCTCTACCTGCCGCCTGCGGCTCTTGTCGCCAACCCGCCGAGGCTTCCCCTCATCGTCTTCATGATGGGTCAGCCGGGCACCCCCGACCCGACGAGTATCGCTGCTGCGCTCGACAGGTTTGCTGCAGCTCACAACGGGCTCGCGCCCATCGCCATCGTCGCCGACCAACTGGGTGCCATCGATCGAGACCCCGCGTGTCATGACTCCGCGACATACGGCGCGGTCTCGACGTACTTCACCACCGACATCCCCGCGTGGGCAGTAGCGCACCTCAACGTCACCGCCGATCGGTCTTTCTGGGTCATCGGAGGCTATTCGAATGGCGGGTCCTGTGCCTTCACATGGGCGGCGCAGAACCCGCAGATCTGGGGAAACGTGATGGACATCTCGGGCAATGAGTATCCGGGATCGGAGCACGTCCAGGAGACCATCGATGAGGTCTTTGCTGGGGATGCCGCTGCATTCCAGGCTGCGTCGCCCAGCGCGGCTCTTGCTGCTCACGCAGGCCAGTACGCCGGGCATATCGCCGTGTTCACGCACGGCGATCAGGACACCGTGTTCGGACCAGGTCAGGTCTCGAACGCAGCCCTGGCTTCGGATGCCCGGTTCACGGTTTTCTCCGACACCATCGCCGGTGCAGGACACGGTGGTGAAGCCCTTGACGCAGGCCTGGACTTCGCGCTTGACTCTCTCGCACCCCGCCTGGGCCTTGCTCCGCCGGCCAGCTGAGTACTTGGCAGCGACGACCCCGCCAGTCGATGCCGCTACGGCACGAAGACGCGAAGCGCCCGCGGCGCAACATCGATCTCCAGCGGCAGCTGCCCGATCGGGTCGCCGTCCGCGTAGGCAGTAACGCCTGGTGCGAGAAGGCGGACCGTCTGAGCTCGGTGCATGCTCACCTCGGCAACATCTCCGTGGGCTCCCCGGTAGACGCGGGGGAGGAGGCGCAGAAAGCGCGCGCGCCTTGTGGGGCGAACCAGGATGACATCCAGTTCCCCATCGGCAGGGTTCGCGCGGGGCGCGATCTGCACGCCCCCGCCGTAGCTGGTCCCATTGGCCACCGCCGCCATTAGAAGAGGGCCATCGTGGCGCGTTACGGTGCCTTCGGCATCCCTCAACTCGACCTCGTACGCGAAGCTGCGCAGCGCGACTAGCTCTCGCAGAATGGCGATGGTGTATCGCGACGAGCCGCGCGGCCACCGCATCCGGTTCGCGCGGTCGTTCACCCGCGAGTCGAAGCCGCTCGCCAGGACCGAACCAAAGTAGACGTCAGGCTGGCCGTGGCGACGGATGCGCGCGAGGTCGATCTCGCGGGTCACTCCCCGGGCGATCGCGTCGGCGGCCTCGTCAGCGCGCATCTCGCGGAGGCCAAGCATCTCGGCAAGGTCGTTCCCCGTTCCCGCCGGGATGATGCCCAGCGGCGTCGCGCCGTCGGCCAGCACCTGCATTGCCAGAGACACCGTTCCGTCGCCGCCGACAACGGCCACGGCATCCGTGCCCCGCCGCACCGTCTCTTTCAGCAACTCCGTCGACTCGGCGGCGCTACCACCGCTGATCAGGGTCGCGCGGATGCCGTGCTCGCGCAGCCGCTCGGCAGCTCGATGCGCAATCGTGCCACCCGTTCCGGCGCGAGCCGCCGGATTGACCAGCACGGTGACGTTCAGAGGGTGAGCGCCTTCTGCATGATCTCCGCCTGCTCAGCGGCATGCACCTTGGGGGACCCGGTTGCGGTGGATGCCGCGGCGGCACGGGAGACACGACGGATCGTGCGGCCGTGCAGGTACTTGACCACTTCGAGGGCGATGAAAGGCCAGGCCCCTTGGTTCTCGGGCTCGTCCTGCACCCACACCAGCTCGGCGTTCGGATACTCGTCGATCACGCGATTGAGGTCTTCAATCGGTGCGGGGTAGAACTGCTCGAGGCGCACCAGTGCGATCTCGGGGTTCGGGTTCTTTTCGAGCTCCGACTTCAGATCCCAGTGAATCTTGCCGGCATGCAGCAGGACGCGCTTGACGGCGTTCTTGTCGATCCCACGATCGTCGTCGAGCACCGGCTCGAACCTGCCGCCCACGAAGTCTTCGACGGGGCTCGTCGCACCGCGAAGACGCAACATCGCCTTCGGGGTGAACACGACGAGAGGTCGTCTCGGACGTGCGTAGGCCTGACGGCGGAGCAGGTGGAAGTAGGACGCCGGCGTGGACGGCCGCGCCACGATCATGTTGTCCTGAGCGCACATCTGCAGGTAGCGCTCGATGCGAGCCGACGAGTGGTCGGGGCCCTGTCCCTCGTAACCGTGCGGCAGCAGCAGCACGACACTCGACTGCTGACCCCACTTCTGGTCAGCGGACGAGATGAACTCGTCGATGACGGACTGCGCGCCGTTCGCGAAGTCGCCGAACTGCGCCTCCCACAGCACGAGCGTGTCGGAGCGTTCGACGGAGTATCCGTACTCGAAGCCCATCGCTGCGTACTCGCTGAGGAGCGAGTCGTAGATCCAGAAGCGTCCCTGCGACTGGGAGAGGTTCACCAGCGGCAGCCATTCCTGGCCGTTGGCGCGGTCATGGAACACGGCGTGACGCTGCACGAAGGTCCCCCGTCGCGAGTCCTGTCCGACCATGCGGACGTTGGTTCCCTCCACGAGGAGAGAGCCGAACGCGAGGAGCTCGCCGAACGCCCAGTCGATGCTGCCGTTGCGGCTCATGTCCTGGCGCTTGTCGAGCAGCTGCTGCAGCTTCTGGTGGACAGTGAAACCATCGGGCTTGTTGACGAAAGCGTCTCCGATGAGCTGGACGACATCGCGCGACACGCCCGTCGTCTCGGGCTCGCCGATGGTGTCGATCGAGCCGGTCATCGGTGCGCTTGCCACCGGAGAAGAACCGGTCTCGGCGGCGTGCGTCTCGGCGAACGCCTGCTCCAGGCGATCCTGGAAGTCCTTCTTGGCCTGCTCGTACTGCTCTTCCGTGATGTCACCGCGGCCCACGAGCGACTCGGTGTACAGACGGCGCACCGACCGCTTCGCCTCGATGAGGTTCGTCATCAGCGGCTGGGTCATCGAAGGGTCGTCGCCCTCGTTGTGCCCACGCCTGCGGTAGACGACCAGATCGATGACGACATCACGGTGGAACCGCTCGCGGTAGGCGAAGGCAACTTGGGCGACGCGGACGACGGCCTCAGGGTCATCGCCGTTGACGTGAAGGATGGGCGCCTGGATCGTCTTTGCGACATCCGTCGCGTACACAGACGTGCGGCCATCCTGCGGCAGCGTCGTGAATCCGACCTGGTTGTTGACGACGACATGCACGGTGCCGCCGGTGCGGTAGGCGCGCAACTGCGACATCTGAAGGGTCTCGACGACGACGCCCTGGCCGGCAAAGGCCGCATCTCCGTGAATGAGGATTGGCAGCCACGAGAAGGTTCCGATCGGCAGGCGGTCTTGCTTTGCCCGGGTGATTCCCTCGAGGACGCCGTCGACGGTCTCGAGGTGCGACGGGTTGGCTGCGAGATAGACGGGGAGCTCCTCGCCGCCGTCAGCGACGAACGTGCCCTCGGTCCCGAGGTGGTACTTCACGTCGCCGGACCCACGCTTGGAACCGATCGCGACGCGTCCCTCGAACTCGCGGAACACCTGGCCGTAGGTCTTGCCGGCAACGTTGGTCAAAACGTTCAGGCGCCCGCGGTGAGCCATCCCGATCGTGGCTCCGTCGAGCCCGGTCTCTGCGGCGCCCTGCAGGATCTCATCCAGCAGGGGGATGAGGGACTCGCCGCCTTCGAGACTGAATCGCTTCTGACCGACGTACTTGGTCTGCAGGAATGTTTCGAAGGCCTCGGCCTCGTTCAGCTTGCTGAGGATGCGCAGCTGCTCGTCGTGCCCCGGCTTGGTGTACTTGACTTCGAGGTTCTGCTGGAACCAGGCCCGCTGCTCCGGGTCCTGGATGTGCATGTACTCGATGCCGATCGTGCGGCAGTACGAGTCGCGGAGGACACCGAGGACCTCGCGCAGCTTCATCGTGCGCTTGCCGCCGAAGCCGTTGGTGACGAACTCGCGGTCGAGGTCCCAGAACGTCAGCCCGTGCGACTCGATCTCGAGGTCGGGGTGGGTGCGCTGCTTGTATTCGAGCGGGTCGATGTCGGCCATGAGGTGGCCGCGGACGCGGAAGCTGTTGATCAGCTCCTGAACGCGAGCGGTCTTGTCGATCCGCTCCGCGATGTCGACGTTGATGTCGGCGTTCCAGTGAATCGGCGCGTAGGGGATGCGAAGCTCCGCGAAGATGTCTTCATAGAAGCGGCGCTCACCGATGAGCAGCTCGTGGATCTTCTTGAGGAACTCTCCCGAGCCGGCGCCCTGGATGACGCGGTGGTCGTACGTGCTCGTGAGGGTGATGGTCTTGCCGATCGCCAACTCATTGAGGGTCTTCTCGCTCGCACCTTGGAACTCGGCCGGGTACTCGAGAGCGCCGGCGCCGACGATGCATCCCTGCCCCTTCATCAGACGGGGAACGGAGTGCACCGTGCCGATTCCGCCGGGGTTGGTGAGCGAGATCGTCGTGTTCTGGAAGTCTGCAGCTGTGAGCTTGTTCTTGCGGGCGCGGGAGACCAGGTCTTCGTAGGCCGACAGGTACTCGGCGAAGGTGAGGGTGTCGGCGTGCTTGATGCTGGGCACCAAGAGCGCACGCGTGCCGTCGGGTTTCGGGAGATCGATTGCGATCCCGAGGTTCACGTGTGCTGGCGCCACAACCGACGGCTTCCCGTCGATCTCGGCGTAGAACACGTTCTGGCTCGGGAACTCGGTGAGGGCACGAATGATGGCCCACCCGATGAGGTGCGTGAAGCTCACCTTCCCGCCGCGGGTGCGCGCCATGTGGTTGTTGATCACGATCCGGTTGTCGATCATGAGCTTGGCGGGAACGGTGCGCACGCTCGTCGCGGTGGGAACGGTGAGCGACTCATCCATGTTCGCAGCGAGGGTCTTCGGCATCCCCTTGAGGACTGTCACCGTGTCCTCGGACGGTGGGGCATCGGATGCTGCGCGTGCCGTGTCAGGAGCCTGCGCCGGGATCGGCTGCGCCGAGGCGGGACGAGCTGTCGTGCGTGCAACGGGCTGCGAGCCGATCACCGGCGTGGGTGCGGTGACCGGATGCGCGTCGTTCGACGCGGGCTTCGCGGCCACGCTCTCTCCCGAGGGCTTCGCGCCGCTCTCGCCGGAGGGCTTCGTGCCGTTCTCGGTGGCGGAGTGGTAGGCCTCGAGCACCGGCCACCAGGCCTTGTCTACGGAGTTGCGGTCTTGTCGGAATTGCTCGTAGAGCTCCTCGACGAGCCACTCGTTGGCGCCGAATTCACTTTCGTTCGACACTCCGACGCCGGTCACCTGACTCGACACGTTAGATCGCCCGCTTTCGTCACGATTGTCGTCGCGGACCATCGTCGTCGCGCCCGCGTCGTTCAACAAACCAGCGTAGTCCGTCCGAACACCCCGACAGGCCATCAGAACTCTCAGCTGCGCCGCGAATTGGTCACGATTCCGCTGAGATCATTGACCGGTACGCTTGGCGCACATGGAGTTCTACGGTGATGCGCCGGCCTTCGACCTGACCTACTCGGACGTCTTCCTCGTTCCCCGCCGATCGGGGGTGGGCAGCAGACTCGAGGTCGACCTCGCACCGCGTGATGGGACCGCAGCCACCGTTCCGCTGGTTTCGGCGAACATGAACTCGGTCACGGGCGCCAGACTTGCTGCCACGCTCGCGCGCCGAGGGGGGCTCGGCGTCCTTCCGCAAGACCTCCCTCTGCAGGAACTGGATGCCGCGATTCGCTGGGTCAAGGATCAGCCTTCGGCTTGGGACACGCCACTGGTTCTTCCCCCCGACGCGACAGTTGCCGACGCAACGACCCTCCTGCCTCCGACGGAGGGTTACGGCGTGATCGTCGCGCAGCCCACCGACCGTCTCATGATCGAGGACGTTCAGGGCATCGTGACCGCTGTCCGACTGGGATCTGCCCTCCCCGACGCTCGGCTGGGTGATCTCGCCCGCGGGCGACCCGCGTCCGTGGATGCCGACGATATCGAGTCGGCTCGGCACGCGTTCGACGTTATCGTGGCGGCCGATGCCGAGATCGTGTGCGTCGTCCACCACGGACAGGTCGTCGGCACGCTCTCTCGCCGGAGCGCTCTGCGCGCGACGCTGTACCGGCCCGCCGTCGACCGAGACGGTCGCCTGATCGTCGCCGCCGCCGTGGGAATCAACGGTGATGTCGCGGGTAAGGCGCGTGCGCTCGTTGCCGCCGGTGTCGACGTCCTGGTCCTCGACACCGCGCACGGTCACCAAGAGGGGATGCTGAGCGCGCTGCACACGGTGTCGGCCCTCGACCTCGGTGTCCCGCTCGTGGCCGGGAACGTGGTAACCAGTGCGGGCGTCGACGACCTCGTCGCAGCCGGCGCGAACATCATCAAGGTCGGCGTCGGGCCGGGCGCGATGTGCACGACGCGCATGATGACCGCTGTGGGGCGACCGCAGTTCTCGGCTGTTCACGAGACGGCGCTTGCGGCCCGCGCCGCCGGTGCTCATGTGTGGGCTGACGGCGGTGTGCGCTACCCGCGCGACGTTGCCCTCGCGCTGGCAGCGGGCGCGGCATCCGTCATGATCGGGTCGTGGTTTGCCGGCACGATCGAGGCTCCCGGATCGCTGCAGCGCGACGCTGCCGGCAATCTCTACAAGGAGTCGTGGGGGATGGCTTCGACCAAGGCCGTGCAGGCGCGATTCGGTCGCCTGGATGCTTATGAACGAGCACGCAAGGAGCTTTTCGCCGAGGGAATCTCGTCGTCGAAGATCTACCTCGACCCCCAGCGACCCGGGATCGAAGACCTCATCGACATGATCACCTCGGGTGTGCGCTCGTCGTTCACCTATGCCGGTGCCGCCTCGGTCCCCGAGTTCCACGAACGCGCGCTCGTCGGTCTGCAATCGGCTGCCGGCTACGAGGAAGGCAAGGCCCTCCCGGTCAGCTGGTGATGTTCGCCGTCCGGGGCCGGCATCTGGCCGGGTAGACTCGTCTCACGATGGACGACCCTCCGAGTTGCCGACGATCGCCCCACCGACCCGCACCCCAGACCGGGGGTGATGCGTGATGGAGTTCGTCATGCTGGGGGTGGGGCTCCTGCTCACGATCGGGACGGGACTGTTCGTCGCGAGCGAGTTCGCGCTGGTGAACCTCGATCGCGCCGATCTCGAAGCGCGTCAGGCTGCGGGAGAGACGCGCCTCTCGCTGACGATCAGCGCGCTCAAGATCACCTCGACGCACCTGTCCAGTGCTCAACTGGGCATCACGCTGACGACCCTGCTCACCGGTTACACGATGGAGCCGGCGATTTCGAGCCTGTTGCGCCCGGTCTTCACGGGGTGGGGTTGGCCGGATGCCGTCGTCAGCCCGCTCGCTGCGATCATCGGTGTGGCCATCGCCACGATCTTCTCGATGGTGATCGGCGAGCTCGTGCCGAAGAACTTCGCGCTCGCGGTCCCGAGACAGACGGCGAAACTTGTCGTGCCGTTTCAGACTGCCTTCACTTCCGTCTTTCGCCCTGCGATCGTCGTGCTCAACGGAAGTGCCAACGCGTTCCTTCGCGCAGTGGGAATCGAGCCCAAGGAAGAGCTCTCGGGTGCGCGCTCGGCAGAGGAGCTCTCAAGCCTCGTGCGCCGTTCGGCGAGCGCCGGTGTCCTGGAACAGGACACCGCGTCACTGCTCGACCGCTCCCTCACCTTCGCTCGCCTGACCGCTGCCGATGTCATGACGCCGCGCCCGAGCGTTCACGCGCTCGCATCCGATGACTCGGTCGAAGACGTCATCCAGCTCGCGCGATCCACGGGTCACAGCCGCTTTCCGGTGTACGAGGAATCGATGGATGACATCGTCGGGATCGCGCACCTCAAGGCTGCAGTCGGTGTTCCCCGTGGCAGACGCGGAACGGTTCCGGTGGGCGCGATCGCGACCGAGCCGCTGCGCGTGCCCGAAGCCGTGCACCTGGACGCGCTGCTGGCTGAGCTCCGTTCCCGCGGGTACCAGATGGCGATCGTCGTCGACGAATACGGCGGCACCGCCGGAGTCGTCACCCTCGAGGACCTGGTCGAAGAGATCGTCGGTGAAGTCCTCGACGAGCACGATCGGCGCCGCACCGACATCGTCCGTATCGATCGGGATGTCGTGTTCCCCGGGGAGCTTCGGCCTGATGAGGTGCTGGACCGGATCGGCATCCGCATCCCCGTCGGCGACGTGTACGACACCGTCGGGGGCTACCTCATGAGCGAACTCGAACGGATCCCCGCCGTGGGAGACACCGTCGAGCTCGAGGAGGGAACCCTGTCTGTGGAGCGGATGGCCGGCAGGCGGGTGGACCGGGTGAGGTTCGTTCCCGCCGCGCTTCCCGGTGAGGATGCCGACGAGGAGGTGTCCTCGTGAGCGACTGGGCAGGCCTGGCATGGCTGGTCGTCCTGTTGGTGGCCAACGCCTTCTTCGTCGGTGCTGAATTCGCTGTCATCTCCGCACGGAGGTCGCAGATCGAACCTCTGGCCGAGCGCGGCTCACGCGCCGCCAAGACATCGCTCTACGCGATGGAGCACGCGACGCTCATGCTCGCGACCTCGCAGCTGGGGATCACGATCTGTTCGCTGTTGATCCTGAACGTCTCGGAGCCGGCGATTCACCACCTCTTGGCGGTGCCTCTCGAGCTCACCGGGCTGAGCTATGCGGTAGTCGATGTCATCGCCTTCGTGATCGCCCTCGTCGTGGTGTCGTACCTGCATGTCGTGTTCGGCGAGATGGTGCCGAAGAACCTCGCGTTCTCGGTTCCCGATCGTGCCGTGCTGATGCTCGCGCCGCCGCTCGTGTGGGTCTCGAAGGTCTTCCACCCGGTCATCGTGACGCTCAACTGGATCGCCAACCACATCGTGCGGTTGTTCCGGGTCGAGCCCAAGAATGAAGCGACCTCGACCTACACGCTCGAAGAGGTCGCGACGATCGTGGCACAGTCTCGGATGGAGGGCGTGCTCGAGGACACCGCGGGCACGGTAGCGGCAGTCGTCGAGTTCACGGAGAAGAAGGCCCGCGACATCGCGGTTCCGCTCGCTGATCTGCTGACACTGCCGCAGAACACGACGCCCAAGCAGATCGAGCGTGCCGTCGCCAAGAACGGATTCTCGCGATACGTCATCGTGGACCCTGCGGGTATTCCGCTCGGCTACGTCCACCTCAAAGACATCCTGCGGGCTGCCGAGGGTGAGGATGCCGCGACTGACGTCGTGAGGCCGATCGACCCCGCTCGCATCCACCACATGGTGCCCGTGACCGAGAACACCGACCTCGAGGATGCCCTTGCTCTCATGCGGGAGCAGGGACGACACCTGGCTCAGGTACGCGACGCGAGCGGCACCATCACCGGTGTTCTGTTCCTCGAGGATGTCATCGAAGAACTCGTCGGTGAGGTGCAGGATGCCACCCGTCGAGGCTGGAGAAACGAACGGTAGGGTCCGCGCTCACGCCGTCCGTGTCGGCCGGGCACGCTCGTACTGCGCGGGCCAGTAGTCGATATCGACGCCTAGCTCTGCTGCGGCGCGCAGGGCGAAGTGCGGATCGCGCAGCCACTCGCGCGCTGCCATGACGGCATCCGCGGCGCCCGAGGCGAGAACCTCCTCGGCCTGTGTGCCCGTGGTGATCATCCCCACCGCACTCACGGGAACTCCCGCGCGCTCTCGCACTTCACGGGCGAACGGCACTTGGTAGCCCGGACCCGCGATGACCCGCTGGTGCGCGACGAGACCGCCGCTGGAGATATCGATGAACACGGCGCCGTGCTCAGCCGTCCAGGCGGCTACCGTCGCGGTCTCTGCGACATCCCAGCCTCCCTCAGCCCAGTCCGTAGCCGAGAACCGCACCATGACGGGGGTGGTCGGTGCGGCAGCGCGAACGGCGTCGATCACCTCGAGGAGCAGTCGGGCTCGGTTCTCGAGCGAGCCGCCGTAGGAATCCGTCCGCTGATTCGACAGTGGTGACAGGAACTCGTGGAGCAGGTAGCCGTGCGCGGCATGCACTTCCAGCACGTCGAATCCGGCCTCGACGCTGCGACGGGAGGCTGCCCCGAAGTCCTCGACGACCTTTGCGATTGCGGCATCATCCATCTCCTCGGGAACGGCGTAGCCGTCGTAGGCGATCGGCGACGGCGCGAGCGGCTGCCACCCGCCGTCGTCTGCCGGCACAGTCCCGCGACCTGCTTTCAGCGGGGACCACGTCGACGCCTTCCGACCCGCGTGCGCGAGCTGGATAGCGGCAAGAGCTCCGCGAGCGCGGATCTCTGCAGCGATCGGTGCCCAGGCGTCGCGCTGCTGGTCGTTCCAGATACCCGTGTCCTCAGGGCTGATCCGGCCCTCAGGGCTGACCGCGGTCGCCTCGGTCATGACCAGGCCCGCGCCGCCGGTCGCGAACGCGCTGAGGTGGGTGAGATGCCATGTGTTCGGCATCCCGTCTACCGAGCTGTACTGACACATGGGGGCAACCCACAGGCGGTTGCGCGCCTGCAGAGAACCGATCTCGACGGGGGTGAACAGCAGACTCATCGATTCTCCAGAGGTAGGGTTGCTCGCATGTTGCGGTCATGGGCGGCGGATGACGCGCGACGCGTCCTGGGAAGACCAACCGCCCACGACGACAAGTATTCCCGCGGCGTCGTCGGCTTGCGGACCGGGTCACGGCAGTTCCCCGGCGCCGCTGTGCTCGGGGTCGAAGGTGCCTGGCGCACCGGTATCGGCATGGTGCGCTACCTCGGACCGGCGCGACCGACACGGCTCGTGCTGGCGCGGCGTCCCGAGACCGTCACCGCCGACGGCCGTGTGCAGGCGTGGGTCATCGGTTCGGGTACGAGCGCCGAGGACCGGACGGATGCCGAGACACGCGTGTTGCGCGAGGTTCTCGACGGGCCTGATCCGGTCGTTGTCGATGCCGGCGCGCTCGATCTTGCGGCATCCGCCACGGCGCCGGTTGTCATCACACCGCACGCCGGCGAGCATGCCAAGCTGCGCTCTGCGCTCGGACTCGATCCGGATGATGCCCGCAGCGCGGCGGGTGCAGCAGAGACCGCAGCGGCACTCGGAGCCGTTGTGCTGCTGAAGGGCGCCACGACGATCGTGGCATCACCGGAGGGCTGGGAGTGCGCGATCGATGCCCCGACGTCGTGGCTCGCAACTGCCGGGACCGGCGACGTCCTGGCAGGGATCCTTGGGGCCGTCACAGCCGGGGCGGCTGCGCGAGGCGCGTCGGTCTCTCTTGCCGCGTGCGCGGCGACCGCGGCATGGCTCCACGGTCAGGCCGCCTTGGCTGCGTCAGAGGCGGTCGCTGGCGGACCGATCACGGCGCTGGATGTCGCCGAGCATCTCCCGCTCGTCGTCGGTCGCCTCCTCGCGGGCCCCGACACGACTCCAATGCTCATCGAATCGTGATCGGCGCGGCCGGCCTTCTGACGAGGCGGACCTCGCTGCTTCCGTAGGATGGTTGCGTGGCACGGCGGGGTTGGATGTGGGTGGCGTTCGCCCTCGTACATGGATTCGTTGCGGTAGCGGGATATCAGCTCCCGAACGCACCGATGGGTGACGTTTACTTGGTCTACGAACCCTGGTCAGGCTGTGCGCTCGGCATCATGGACTACTGCGGGACCTCCGGACGGCAGATCGTCGGGATCACCGAGCCGTGGGTCTATCCCGTTCTTGCCCTCGTGCCTATGCTCGCGGCGTGGCTGTTCGAGGCGGCTGTGTCGTACACGCCGGCCTGGGCGATCCTTGTAACTCTCGTGGACGCCGTCGCGTTCGCCGTGCTGCTCGGCGACGCGCGATCTCGCGGGCGGGCGCTCGCTGCCGCGTTCTGGCTTACCTACATGGTCGCTCTCGGGCCTGTCGGTATGTATCGCCTGGAAGGGATCGCGGTTCCGCTGGCGATCATGGGATGCCTGTGGCTCGTTCGCCGGCCGTGGCTCGGATCAGCCTTGCTTGCCGCCGGCACCTGGATCAAGGTGTGGCCAGCCGCGCTCTTGGCGGCAGCCTTTGTCGCGGTGCGACGTCGCCTTGCCATCGTCGGCGGTGCCGTCGTCGTGTCGGCGGCCACCATCGCGGTCGTGCTCGCGCTCGGTGGCGGACGGTATCTGTTCGGCTTCATCAGTGACCAGACCGGCAGGGGCCTGCAGATCGAGGCTCCCGTGTCCGCCGTGTACATGTGGTTCTCGGCGTTGGACGTCTTTGGTTCCCGGGTGTACTACTCCAGCGACCTGCTCACGTTCCAGGTCGCCGGCCCCGGTGTCGACGCCGTGATCGCCGTCATGACCCCGCTGCTGGCGGCATCCGTGCTGGCACTACTGCTGCTCGGGCTGTGGGGAGTGCGCCGTGGAGCACACATCGTGCGGCTGTATCCGGCGCTGGCGTTCGCCCTGGTCCTCGCCTTCATCGTCGTCAACAAGGTCGGCTCGCCCCAGTACATGACCTGGATCGTGGCGCCTTTGGTCTACGGGCTCGTGGTCGATCGTGCGACCTGGCTGCGGCCTGCCGCCTTCGCGGTGGCGGCCGGACTCCTGACGCAGATCGTCTATCCGATGTACTACAACTTCCTCATGACGGACCATCCGGCTCCCGGGGTCGTCGCCTTGCTCACGGCGCGAAACCTCGCTCTCGTGGTGATGTTCGCGTGGTCGGTCATCCACCTGGTGCGCGTCGCCAGCGCCGGTGGGTCTGCCTCGGCTGGGGCACCGCGCACGCGCCCCGCATCCGTCAGCGAAAGGTCTGCCTCATGATCGTTGCTTTCTCCGTCGCCCCGAGTGGCACAGGTCGCGCCGACGGTTCGGTTCACGACGCCGTCGCCGCGGCGGTCCGGATCGTCCGGGAGTCGGGTCTGCCCCACCGTACGTCTTCGATGTTCACCGAGATCGAGGGGGAGTGGGACGAGGTTTTCGCGGTCGTGAAGGCTGCCACCGAGGCAGTCGGAGCGTACGGCTCGCGGGTCTCGCTCGTGCTCAAGGCCGACATCCGCCCGGGCTACACCGGCGAACTCGACGGAAAGCTCGAGCGACTCGAGCGCGCACTCGACGACGAGAGCTGATCGCGCCCGCGCGTCTCAGCTCTCCAGGAGCCGGCGCAGATGGGCGCTGACGGTCGGCGTCTCGATGAGGAAGCCGTCATGGCCGAAGTCGCTGGAAATGACCGCCGCCTGATCGCCGTCGAGGGTGGTCCGGATGCCGCGAGCAATCCGATGCTGCCCATCGATGGGGAACAGCCTGTCGCTGTCGATGCCGACCACGAGCGCGGTAGCGCTCACGCGAGCCAGTGCATCTTCGATGCCGCCGCGATCGCGGCCGACGTCGTGGGAATTCATCGCCTCCACGAGCGTGATGTACGTGTTCGCGTCGAAGCGGCGTGTGAAGCGGTTGCCGTGGAAATCGAGGTACGACTCGACCGCGAACCGCCCGCCGTTGCCGAGCGGGCTGACCTCTGACTGCCAGGAGCGCTGGAAACGCTGGTTGAGTTCGGTGGGGGACCGGTAGTTCAACAGGGCCATGCGCCGCGCAAGCGCGAGCCCGCGGTGCGGGCCGTCGCCGTCGGCTGCGTCATAGTATTCGCCGCCCTGGAACCGGGGGTCGACCCGGATCGCATCGAGCTGCACGGAGTTCAAGGCGATCTGGTCGGCGGTGTTTGCCGGGGGAGCGGACAGCACAGCGACCCGTTCGAGTCGGTCGGGGTATTCGATCGCCCACTCGAGCGCGTGCATCCCGCCCATCGACCCGCCGATCACCGCTGCCCACACGTCAATGCCGAGAGCGTCGGCGAGCTGCCGTTGCGCGTGGACCTGGTCGCGAATCGTGAGGTACGGGAACCGTGCTGCCCACTCATACCCGTCGGGCGCTATTGTCGCGGGGCCCGTCGACCCCTGGCATCCGCCCAACATGTTCGGCGCCACCACGAACCAGCGGTCGGTGTCGATGGCGTTCCCCGGCCCAACGATCCCGTCCCACCAGCCGTCGGTGGGATGCCCGGGCCCCGCGGGCCCACGAACATGGGAGTCGCCGGTCAGGGCGTGGAGAATCAGGATCGCGTTGTCCCGCGTGGGAGAGAGTTCCCCCCAGGTCTCGAACGCGAGGCGATAGGCGGGAAGCTCGGCTCCGCCCTCGGTGTGGAAGGCTCCGAAGGCGGCGAAGCGGCGGTCGCCGGCGGGGTCACCGTCGCGCCACGCGCCTGTCGCCGGAGGCCTCCCCAGGAGCAGGCGCGCGTCGGCCTCGGTCACGGGCGATGAGGGCACCGTATCTTCCGAGGTCTGCCAATCCATTCGCCCATTCTCGCGGGTCAGCGGCGGCATCCGTCGCAATGTGACGTTCCCGCGCCAAACTCGAACGCCGAAGGGCCGCAACTCGCCGCTGGATCGGGGATCCGTGCGGCGTGTTGCGGCCCTTCGGGTGCGAGACGCAGGTCAGGCGTTGGCTGCGGCTCCGACGCTGCGGGCTGCAGCGAGGGCCTGGGCGAGGTCAGCCTTCAGGTCCTCGATGTTCTCGAGACCGACCGAGAGGCGAACGAGGCCCGGCGTAACGCCCGCGGTGAGCTGCTGCTCGGGCGTGAGCTGCGAGTGGGTCGTGGATGCCGGGTGGATCACGAGCGAGCGCACGTCACCGATGTTGGCCAGGTGGCTGAACAGCTCGAGCGAGTCGACGAACGCGCGACCGGCGTCGACACCGCCCTTGAGCTCGAACGAGAGCACGGCACCGACACCCTTGGGTGCGTAGGTGTTCGCGGCGGAGTACCACGGCGAGGTCGGCAGGCCCGAGTAGTTCACCGACGCGACGTCATCCTGGTTCTCGAGCCACTCCGCGATCTCCTGCGCGTTCTGCACGTGACGCTCGATACGCAGGGAGAGCGTCTCGATGCCCTGCAGCAGCAGCCAGGCATTGATCGGTGAGATGGACGAACCCAGGTCGCGCAGCAGCTGCACGCGGGCCTTGATGATGTAGGCGATGCCGTCGCCGACAGCGGTCGTGTAGGACGCGCCGTGGTACGAGGGGTCGGGCTCGGTCAGGCCGGGGAACTTCTCGACGTTCTGCGACCATGCGAACTTTCCACCGTCGACGATGATGCCGCCGATGGTTGTGCCGTGGCCGCCGAGGAACTTCGTCGCCGAGTGGATGACGATGTCGGCGCCGTGCTCGAGGGGACGGATGAGGAACGGGGTGGCGATCGTGTTGTCCACGATCAGCGGTACGCCGTTCTCGTGTGCGACCGCCGAGACCGAACGGATGTCGAGCACGTTGATCTTCGGGTTGCCGATGGTCTCGGCGAAGAAGAGCTTCGTGTTCGGGCGGACGGCGCGACGCCATTCCTCGGGGTCGTCCTGGTTCTCGACGAACGTCGTCTCGATGCCGAGCTTGGCGAGCGTGTACTTGAAGAGGTTGTAGGTGCCGCCGTAGATCGAGCTCGACGAGACGATGTGGTCGCCGGCCTGGGCGATGTTCAGCACAGCGAAGGTCTCGGCAGCCTGACCGGACGAGACGAGGAGGGCACCGCTGCCGCCCTCGAGCGCCGCGACACGCTGCTCCACGACATCCTGCGTCGGGTTCATGATGCGGGTGTAGATGTTGCCGAACTCAGCCAGAGCGAACAGGTTCTGGGCGTGGTCGGCGTTGTCGAACACGTACGAAGTGGTCTGGTAGATCGGGGTCGCGCGCGACTTCGTGGTCGGGTCGGGGGCGGCGCCGGAGTGGATCTGCTTGGTCTCGAACTTCCAGTTCTCGGGTGCGGACATGATGTGCTCCTTGAGTCTTCGGGGTCGGTCGGCGGGTCGACCGGCCATCACCGAGCGTACGAAGACGAGCCGTTGTCAACAACAGCACGGAAATGTGACGTAACACTCCGCGTGCCCTGTGGCAGCTAGCGTTGACACATGACCAGACGCGCTGTGGTGACGGGAGCCAGTTCGGGAATCGGTGCGGCGACGGTGCGCCGACTGCGCTCGAGCGGGTGGGAGGTCGTGGCCGTCGCACGGCGCGCCGACCGCCTCGCGGCGCTGGAGGACGAGACCGGAGCAGTCGCGTTCGCCGCTGATCTCACGACCGATGCCGACATCGATGCGCTGACGCAGTTTCTTGCCGGCTCCGGAGCCGTGCACGCCGTCGCGCACATCGCCGGCGGGGCTCGCGGCACTGACCGCGTCGAGGACGGCCGCGTGTCGGACTGGCAATGGATGTACGACGTCAATGTCCTCGCCGTGCAGCGGCTGACGCAGGCGCTGCTCCCGCAGCTGCGGCAAAGTGCAGCATCCGACGGTCATGCCGACTTGCTGTTCGTGACCTCGACCGCCGCGCAGGTTGCCTACCCGGGTGGCGGCGGGTACAACGCAGCCAAGGCCGCCGAGTCGATGCTCGTGAATGCTCTTCGCCTCGAGCTGAACGGGGAGCCGCTGCGCGTCATCGAGATCGCCCCGGGGATGGTCTACACCGAGGAGTTCACTCTCAACCGCGTCGGCGGTGACCGCGAGCGAGCTGCGGCGGTGTACGAGGGCGTACAGCATCCGCTGGCCGCCGAGGATGTGGCCGATGTGATCGGCTACGCCCTGGAGGCGCCGGGCCACGTGAACCTCGATCTCGTGACGATGCGTCCCGTCGCCCAGTCGGCGCAGCATCTGCTGGCCCGCGGCCCGCTCGTCCCGCGCCTGCCGTAGCCCGACCGCTCGCCCGGCCACACCGGGGGAGGTCGCGCTCAGGTCAACTGCCCGCTGCCCTGGGTGGCGTCGAGCTGGCTCGTGTCGGTGTCGGCGAACGCGACCTTCGGTACGAAGAGCAGCAGCAGGGCTGCGAGGAACCCGCCGCCGGCGCACACCGCCCAGACGGCGAGGTAGCCGCCGAGGGATGCCGCGGTCTCGCTCGCGACGGCCCCCGCGCCGGCTGCCAGGAGCACGCCGAATACGGCTGACGCGAAGGCGCCGCCGACGGTCTTGGTGGTGTTGGTGAGCGCCGACGCTATGCCCGTCTGTCCGCGTGGTGCGGCAGCAGCGGCTGCCGCAGGCAGCGCCCCGACGAGGGCGCCGGAGCCGAGGCCCGCGATCATGAGGTTCAGCAGCACCTGCCAGAGCTCCAGGTGGAAGGGGAGGAACAGGGTGTAACCGATGCCGACCAGAAGGGATGCGCCGATCAGGATGAGTCGGGGATTGGCGCGCCGCGACAGGACGGCGAAGATGATCGCGCCGATGATGAGGGAGAGCAGATACACGCCGATCACATACGAGCGCTGCGACGCCGACAGGCCGAGCCCGTAGCCGAGAGACGAATCCGTCCCCGCGTAGGTCGACAGCGGCCCCTGGGCGCCCAGCAGGCTGATCCCTACGAGGAACGCGGTGGTCTGCACGGGCCACATCTCGGGGCGGCGCAGCACCCGGATGTCGATCGCGGGGTCGTCCTGGCGCAGTTCGAAACGGACGAACCACACGAAGACGGCGAGGCCGGCGGCAAAGAGCGCGACAACCCACCACCACGCGTTCTCGCCGAGATCGAGCTGCGGAATCATGCGCATGTAGACCAGGGCACCCGTCACCAGCAGCAGCCCCCACGTCAGCAGCACGAAGCCCCACGTGTCGAGTCGTCGGCCGGGCGTCGGCTCAGACTCGGGAACGCCGAGCCAGATGACACCGGCGACGAGCGTGACCGCTATCGCAGGAATCATCATCGTGACGGTGAGGTCATCGGTCGCTTCGAAGATCGCGCCTGCCGCGAGGGCACCCGCGATCGCACCGGCCTGCAGTCCCACCACGAGGAGTCCGGCTGCGCGACGCGTGGAGGAAACTCCGCGGTTCTGGCGGCGACCGCGCTCGAAGATGAGCGCGACCTCCAGCGGCAGCCAGACGACATAGAAGCCCTGCAGCGCCCACGCGATGAGGAAGGTCCAGAAGTCTCCCGCGAAGACGAGCCACCAGCTGGCAGCCGCAGTCAGGATCGACGAGATCAGCAGAATCCGCTTGTGCCCGTACATGTCGCCGAGCTTGGCGAGAATCGGAACGACAATCGCGGACAGCAGTAGCTGGGCCGCCTCGAACCAGTTCACATCCGAGTCGTGGATGCCGAGGTCGATGACGATGTCGCTGAACAGCGGAACGTAGTAGCCCTGGATGATGCCGCTGACGAATTCGACGAGGATGAACCAGCCGATCAGCCCTGCAGTGATTCCGAGGCCCGTTCCGCGCAACCGGTCGAGGGCGGATGCGGCGGGCATGCCCGCGAGAATAGCACCGCAGCGCGCCTAGTCTGGTGCGGGGGCAACTGAGAGGAGAACCGGTGACGACCGAGCGGGAAACGTTGACGTGGCAAGGGTTCGGAGATGCTACGCGCGAGCTTTCTCGCACCATCGTGGCTGAGGGCTTCATGCCCGATGTGGTCGTCGCGATCGCCCGCGGCGGGCTCCTGCCTGCCGGCGCCATCGCATACGGGCTCGGTGTCAAGAACTGTGGGGCGATCAACGTCGAGTTCTACACCGGTATCGGCACTGTGCTTCCCGATCCCGAGCTCCTGCCCCCGGAGATGGACATGGCCTACCTCGACGGTCGTCGTGTCCTGCTCGTGGACGACGTCGCCGACAGCGGGCGCACGCTCGATCTGGCGGTGCGTCTACTGACGGATCGTGGCGCGATCGTGCGCAGCGTCGTCATCTACACGAAGCCGACGACGATCATCCGTCCCGACTGGTCGTGGAAAGACACCGACCTGTGGATCGATTTCCCCTGGTCGTGGCAGGGTTCGGTCATCGAGCAGGATGCCGCGGCTCAGGAACCAGCCTGACCCATGGCGATGTCTCTGCCAGAGCTCGCCGACGCCGGTCTGATCGACAGCGGCTGGGCTGGCGCTCTGTCGCCGGTCGCTGACCAGATCGCGGGCATCGGGGAGCGACTGCGGTCTGAGGTCGCGGCTGGGCGTCGGTACCTGCCGGCGGGAGACCGGGTCCTCCGCGCGTTTTCACGCCCGCTGGCAGGCGTGAGGGTTCTCATCGTGGGGCAGGACCCGTACCCCACACCCGGGCATCCGATCGGACTCTCATTTGCGGTCGACGCCGACGTCCGGCCCCTGCCGCGAAGCCTTGCGAACATCTACCGGGAGCTCAACGACGACCTCGGCATCCCACCGGCTTCGCACGGCGACTTGTCGGCTTGGAGCGATCAGGGCGTCATGCTGCTGAACCGCGTGCTCACGGTGTCGCCGGGCGCTCCCGGCTCGCACCGCGGCTGGGGGTGGGAGGCTGTCACAGAGCACGCCATCCGCACCCTGGCGGCACGCGACCAGCCGCTTGTTGCCATCCTGTGGGGCCGGGATGCCGCGGGCCTCCGGCCCCTGCTGGGACCCGTGCCCATCATCGAGTCGCCGCATCCCTCACCCCTGTCGGCGAGCCGTGGGTTTTTCGGCTCCCGCCCGTTCTCCCGTGCCAACGAGCTGCTGGAGCAGCAGGGGGCGGAACCGATCGACTGGCGCGTCGAGCGGCCGGCGTAGGCTGATCTCATGCTGGAAGAGGAATACGAGAAGAAGCGGCGGCTTCCCTTCCATCTGCGACGGCGGCCCGAGCCCGAAGGGCCATTCAGCTACGTCATCCGGGCCGCTGAGGAACGCGACATCCCCGACATTCGGGAGATCTACAACTACTACGTGCGCAACTCCGTGGTGACCTTCGACGAGAAGATCTGGTCGATTGCGCAGTGGCGCGAGAAGTTCGCGTTTCTGGCGAAGCTCGACCTGCCCTTCCTGGTCGCGCAATCACCCACGGGTCAGATTCTGGGTTACGCCCTCGTGCAGCCGTGGGCGGGAAAGTCCGCCTACCGCTACACCGTCGAGAACTCGATCTACCTCGGTCAGGCTGCAGCGGGCAAGGGCCTCGGGCGCGCCCTGCTCGAGGCCCTCATCGAGGCCTGTCAGCAGAGGGGCATTCGTGAGATTGTCGCCGTCATCAGCGACAAGGGCGCGGAGGCCTCGATTGCTCTTCACGAGCGGCTGGGCTTCACCGAGGTCGGTCGGATGGGTCGCGTCGGCTTCAAGTTCGGGCGGTGGCTCGGAACGATCTACCTGCAGAAGTCGCTCAAGCCGGTAAAGAAGGGGTTGTTCCGTCGCGGCGCGGGTCCGCGGGAGCCGCGCGCGGGGGAGTGATCGAGGGGATCGCGGCCAGGAGCGCTCGGGTGTAGTCGGCCTCGGGTGCTCGCAGCACACTGGCGGTCTCGCCCCGTTCGACGATCCGTCCGTCCTTCATGACGACCACCCGGTCGCAGAGGTTCTGAACCACGCCGATGTCGTGGGAGACCATGATGATCGTCATCCCCTCGTCCTGCCGGAGCCGGTCGAATAGGCCAAGGATCTGCGCCCTCACCGTGACATCGAGCGCCGACAGCGGCTCGTCACCGACAAGAAGGCGCGGGCGGTGTGCGATCGCGCGAGCGAGAGCGATGCGTTGACGCTGACCGCCGGAGAACTCGTGCGGGAACCGGTCGGCTGCAGCAGCATCCAGGCCCACCCGGGTGAGTACCTCGCGCACTCGTGCTCGCCGGTCCCCGGCGATGTTAAGTGCCCACAGCGGCTCGCCGACGATGCGCCCCACACTCATGCGGGGGTCGAGTGAGGCATACGGATCCTGGAACACGATGCCGGTTTCCCGCCGCAGCCATCGGAGCGACCTGGCCGATGCCGACGCGTCGACCTCGCGGCCGTCGATATGCACCGAACCGGAGGTCGGTCTGTCCAGACCCAGAAGGAGGCGGACGAGGGTGGATTTCCCCGACCCGGATTCGCCGATGACGCCGAGGCTGTGTCCCTCATCGAGCGTGAGATCGACAGCATCCAGAGCCGTTGTGACAGCGGGCGTCGCGAACAGCCGTGTGGGCGGGGTGCGGTGGCGTCGGGTGAGGGCTTGGGCGCGGACGAACTCAGTTCTCATGCTTGCTCACCCGGGGTCTCCCCGCGCCACAGCGTCGCCGTGGCATCGCGCAGCAGTCCCTGCGTGACAGCTGCCCGCGGCTCGCTCAGCAGACGGGGAACCGCCCCGGCCTCGACGACCCGACCGCGTTCGAGGACCACGGCATGAGTCGCGACCTGGGCGAGCACCGCGAGGTCGTGGGTGATGAACAGCAGGGACATATCTTCGTCGGAAGTGAGGCCGCGCAACAGGTCGAGGATCCCGGCTTGCACCGTCGCATCGAGCGCTGTCGTCGGTTCGTCGGCGATGAGCAGACGAGGCCGGCACGCGAGCGCCATAGCGATGGCCACGCGTTGGCGCTGGCCCCCGGAGAGTTGGTGTGGATAGCGCTTGATGATGGCCTCAGGATCGGGCAGCGCGACGCGGGCGGCCTCGGCGATGGCGCGATCCCGCAGCGCGCGGCCTCGCAATCGCTCGTGGATGCGAACCGACTCGGCGATCTGCCGTCCGACTGTCCGGACCGGATTGAGGGCGGTCAGGGGATCCTGGAACACCACGCCGATCTCGTCGCCGCGCAGCTGCGCGAGCGCACGCTCGTGAAGCCCGAAAATCTCCCGTCCCTGCCAACGGATGCTGCCCGATGCCTGCGCACCCTCGGGCAGCAGCCCCACGATTGCCAAAGCTGTCAGCGACTTGCCGGAGCCGGACTCACCGATGAGCCCGACGGTCCCGCCGTCAGGGACCTCGAACGAGACACCGTCGACGACGCGCTCGCCGCCGATCTCGATCGTGAGGTCGTGAACCTCGAGGCTCATGACACCACCTCGGGCATGTGCGTGCGCGACGTTCGCGCGGCGCCGGTCGTCGAGGCCAGAGTCGGGTCGGATGCTTCACGGATGCCGTCGCCGAGCAGGTTCAGTCCGAGGACCGTCACGGTGATCGCCAGGCCTGGCCAGAGTACGGCGAGCGGGTAGACGGTCAAGTACTGCTGCAGATCCCGAAGCAGGACTCCCCAGGAGGGCTCGGTCACTGGCGCACCGAAGCCGAGGTACGAGAGGCCGGCTTCGGCCAAAACCGCGACGGCCATTGCCCACGACAGCTGAACGATGAACACCGGTGCGACGTTGGGGAGCAGGTGGCGCCAGAGGTTCTGCATCGGGGTGAGGCCTGCCGCGGTTCCTGCCAGCACGAAATCGCTGTGCAACACGCGCCGCAGCTCGGGCCGTGTGACGCGAGCGATGTTGACGCCGAAGCCGATCCCCACTGACCAGATCACAACCCACAGCGACCCGCCCCACACTGCCGAGATCATCATTGCTACGAGCAGCACCGGGAACGCCACGAGGATGTCGATCAGGACCGCCACCGATTCGCGAACCCACCGCGTCGTCAGGGCACCGAGGCTTGCCAACGCGATGCCGAGCACCGTGGCGACGACCGCCGAGCCGGCTGCCACCCACAGGGTCGTGCCAGCCCCTGCCATGACGAGGCTCAGGATGTCGCGCCCCGCGCCATCCGTGCCGAGCAGATGGGGCCAGCTCGGGGGGAGCCACCGGTCTTGCACGTTGACCTGTTGCGGGTCGAACGGTGTCCAGATCCAGGCGATCAGCGCGACCAGCACGATGGCCATGACAACGCAGATCCCGAAGCGTCCCGTCGGCACCGCCCACAAGCGCCGTAGCCACCGTGCCCGCGTTCGCGCCGGGCGCGTGTCGCGTGCGCCAGGTCGGGGGAGAGTCATGACGCCCTACCTTTCTGAGTGTTCCCGATCGTGTTGTTGACGCGGCAGGATCGGGAATGTGCGAGCGAGGCAGGGATGGTTTTCATGCTGGCTGCATCGGATGGCCAAGGAGGCTTTGCCCCCTGCCTCGCCGCTTCTTCCTGACCGCTGATTAGGAACTGCGATCGATCGCTGTGTAGGGCAAGGACGGGGGGAAGAGGCCGCACGCGACTGACGAGCGAGGGAGGTTCACGATGACAGTCGCAGTCGGAATCGATGTCGCCAAGGACATCCACTGGATAGAGGTCAAAGTCGCCGAGACCGGCACGGTGCTGACCAGCCACGCCGTCGAGAACACCCCGGCAGCGATCGCTGGAATGATCGATGAGGTCCACGCCGCCGAGACCGTTCACGGTCCCGCCCGGGTCGGGATCGATCTGCTGGGCGGGATCGCCGGCCTGCTGGAGGCGATGCTGATCGAAGCCGGGCTGACCGTGGTGCACGTGCCCGGGCTGGCGGTGAACCGTGCTCGCCGCGGCACCGTCGGCGGCGAGCACAAGAGCGACCCGAAAGACGCCCGGGTGATCGCCGACCAGGTCCGGATGCGCGATGACCTGCGGCAGGTCACCGCGATGCGGGAGGATGACGTCGAGCTGCGGCTGCTGGTCGGCCGCCGCAGCGAGATCGTCGCCGACCAGACCCGCCGCGCCGCCCGGCTGCGGGACCTGCTGGTCTCGATCAACCCTGGCCTGGAGCGCATCGTCGACGTGACCACGAAGACCGGGCTCTGGCTGCTGACCCGCTACGCCGCCCCCGGCGAGCTCCGCACCGCCGGCCGGGCCCGCGTCCTGGCCCACCTGCGCAAGCTCGACCACGTCAAGGCCGCGAGCATCACCGCGCTGGCGGATGCCGCGCTGGCCGCCGCGCACGCCCAGACGATCAGTGTCCCCGGCGAAGCCGTCGCCGCGGACCTTGTCCGTGACCTGGCCCGCGAGATGCTGACCGCCCGCGACCAACTGCACCACATCGACCGGCGCATCGAGGGGACCCTTGACCGGCACCCTGACGCGGCCCTCATCCGCAGCCTGCCCGGCATGGGGGCCACCCTCACCGCGGAGTTCCTCGCCATCACCGGCGGGATCGCCCGCTACCCCGACGGCGACCACCTCGCCGCCGCGGCAGGCCTGGCCCCCGTCCTGAAACAGTCCGGCAAGGTCCGCTACCTGCAACGCGCCCGCGCCGGCGATAGCGCGCTCAAACGCGTGTTCTACCAATCCGCGTTCGTCGCGATCACCTGCGACCCCACCTCGAAGGCGTACTACCGGCGCAAGCGCACCGAAGGCAAGACCCATCACCAAGCCGTCCTCGCCCTCGCCCGCCGACGCGTCAACGTGCTCCACGCCGTCCTCCGCAACCGCGACCCCTACCGGAGCCAAGCCACCCCACACGCCGCTTGACAAACGCATTAGGAAGCCTCCCGTTGCCGGGGATCGAGGATCCTGTGGAGCAGGTCGACGAAGAAGCCGACGATCAGCACGAAGCCCGTGAGGGCGAGCAGCTCGCCCTGGACCTTGGGAAGGTCCCGCGCTCCCACATCTGCCACGAGCATCCGGCCGATGCCGGGCAGAGAGAAGAGCTGCTCGATGATGACGGCCCCCACGATGACGCCCGCGACCTGGAGGCCGAGGACTGTGATGACCGACAGTCCGACGTTGGGCAACCCATGCCGGATGAGTGCCGTTGTGCGGGTCAGTCCCTTGGCGGCTGCGGTGCGGACGTAATCCTGTCCGATGGCCTGGAGCGTCGCACTGCGTACGAAGCGCAGGAGCATTGCGCCTTCCACGATCCCGATGGTGACGGCGGGAAGGACGAGCGAGCGGATCGCCGTGGCCGGGTCGTCCCATCCGTTGCGCGGGAACCCCTGCGCAGGGAGCCACCCCAGCCATACGGCGAACACGACGACAAGCATCATGCCGGCCCAGACCACGGGAACCGCAGCGACGGTCTGCGCGCTCACACTCATGATCGTGCCGCGACGGTGGCCGCGCCAGGTCGCGGAGGCGACGCCGAGCGGAACGCTGAAGAGCACTGCGATGGTCAGCGACAGGATGCCGAGCGGCACCGTGACCTGCGCCTTCTCAGCGAGCTCTTCGGCAACCGGCGTGCCGGTGAGAAGAGACGTGCCGAGGTCGCCTCGAAGAACCCCGCCCAACCAGTCGAAGTACTGCGAGATCAGCGGCTGGTTCAACCCCAGTTGCTCGCGGATGGCCTCGATCTGCTCGGGCGTACCGTTGGTTCCCGCGATCAGCTGAGCCACGTCACCGGGAAGGATGCGAAGGGTCACGAAAATGATCGCGCTTGCCACGGCGAGCCCCAGCACGAGCAGCCCCAGCCGGGTAACGACGTACGTGGTCACCTGTCTCTCCCGACCAGCCCCACCGCCCGCGCAGCCGGGGCGGGCGCGGGTCGACGCATCATGATGACCCCGTCAGTCTCGCCTCAGCCCGCGACCTTGGCGAGGTCGGCGAGGTTGAGTCGTTCGTTGACGTTGATGGACGGCATGCCGGTGACGTTCGTTCCGACGGCGACGACCGAGGCTCCGTTGTAGAGCCAGTCCGCGGCGGCGTCTTCGGACACGATCCGAGCAGCTTGAGCAAGCAGCGCTGCAGCCTCGGCCTCGTCCGTTGCGGCCAGGGACTGCTGGTACAGCTCCTGCACCTCGGGGTTGTCGTACGTGAAGTAGTAGTCCGGGTTCGCCCAGTTCTCGAAGTCGCGGGCCTCGGTGTGTAGCACGAAGCTCAGGTCGTAGTCCTGATTGACGTAGACGTCGTTGATCCACGTGGGGAAGTCGACACTGTTGACCGTGAGGGTGATGCCGACGTCGTTGAGGTCGGAGACAAGGATCTGGGGGATCGTGGTCGGGTAGAACGACGGGATCGTGAGCGTGAGGTCGAGGTCTTCCGCCCCTGCATCCGCGAGCAGTTGGCGTGCGGCATCCGGGTCGTAGGGGGCCACGTCGGAGAGGTCCTCGTATCCGGGGTCGAGCTCGGGGATCGGGCCGTACAGCGTCTGGCCTGCGCCGAACGCATCAGTGAATGCGGAATGGTCGATTGCTTGGCGGATTGCCTGGCGGACGCGCTGATCGGCCAGCGGGCTACCGGCAGACTGGTTCATCGCCAGCGTCCCTTTGTCGGTCGACTGCCCGAGGACAACCTCGAAACCGCCATCTGCCTCGATCTGATCGGTGAAATTCGCGTCGAACCCGGTTACGACATCCACCTCGCCAGCTGAAGCGGCGTTGAGGGCTGCCTGTGTCTCGGTGATGTAGTCGAAGACCACCTCGGCGACCTTGGCCTTCTCGCCCCAATACGCGTCGTTGCGGACGAACGTGATGGAGTCGCCCTGCCGCCACGAGTCGAGCAGGAACGGGCCGGTGCCGTTGGCGGCGGTGGCGTAGTCGACGGTGTCGCCCTCTTTGAGGATCAGCCCTGCGCGACCGGTCAGGTTCCACAGCAGGCTCGAGTCAGGTGCAGAGAGGGTGAGCGTGATGTCCTGGCCCTCGGCGGTGATGGATGCGATGTTCGCAAGCCGAGCGGAGTCCGCCCATTCCGGGGTGTCGCGCCTGGTCGTCAGCGACCACACGACATCCTGCGGCGTCAGCGCCTGGCCATCACCGAAGGTAACTCCCTCGCGCAGGGTGAACGTGTAGGTCAGGCCGTCAGCCGACACGTCGTAGTCTTCCGCGAGAACGGGGACGATGTCTTGCTCCGGGGTGCGACCGACGAGCCCCTGGTAGACGTTGTCGATGAGGATCTGGTCGAGGGCGGCGCCCGCCGTCTGCCGGATGTCGAGGTTCCCGGGCTCCAGAACGAGACGGACAGCGACCGACGCGTCAGGGTCGAGGGCCCCCGAAGCCGTCGATGCGGGGTCGCTGCTTCCGGTGCAGGCTGTCAGAACGAGGGCGCTCGCGGCGAGTAAAGCCGACGCGGCCAGAGCGGTGCGGCGGAACATGGGAGTCCTTTCCGGGGGGCATCCGCGACGAAGCTGGTGGGTACGCGGAGCACAAAGGGGATCTGCGGTAGACAACTCTAGGGTCCGGTTGCTGTGTTCCCCTCATCGAGCGGCGAACGTGACGTCATCGTTGTTCGGCGCTCCGCAGCTCCGTGATGGTCTGAGCCAGTGGTGTCGGTGCTTCCTCGTGCACGTTGTGGCCCGTCGGGAGGGTGGCGACAGCGGCATCGGGCCGGCGCCGCGTGAACTCTGCCGCATCGTCGACGGTCACGAAGCCTCGCTCCCCGCGGATCAGCGACAGCGGTGCTGTCACGGCGGCAATGTCGTTCCATCCTGTCGCCGACAGGATCTCGGAGAGCGCACTCTGCTGTGCGTCCACCTGGGCGGCAAGCTCGGGCGCTGCCGCGAGGGCGGAGGCCAGGTGAGCGAAATGGTGCTTCCACTCGACGCGTCCGTCTTCGCGCACGCGCGAGTTCAGGAACACCCCGCGTTCGACCTTCTCTCGAGTCCCCCCACCCAGCCCGAACGCCATCGCATGATCGACCAACTCGTCGCGGCTGGCCCAGTCAGTCGGTCCCGCGAAGAACGCCCGGATCTGGGCTGCGCCCGCGTTCGGATCGATCCCGGGGGTGATGTCGATGATGATCAGCTGCGTCACAAGCTCGGGAGCGGATGCCGCCAGCGCTGCGCTCGTCAGTCCCCCCAGCGAGTGTCCGATGACAAGCTGCGGCGCTGAGGTCCACGCCCGAATGCCCGTCGCCACATCGGGGGCGAGGTGAGCCGCGCTATAGGCGGCGTCCGGCCGCCAGGACGAGTCGCCGTGCCCCGGAAGGTCGATCGCGAGGGCAGGCAGGCCCAGCGCCAGGATCGTCGAGTCCCACGTGTGTGCGTTGAGACCTGCGCCGTGGATGAAGGTGACCACCGGCGGTGTGTCCCCGAATCGAAGGGCACTCAGGAGGCGTCCATCATCAAGGGTGAGCGACACGCGCTCGACCGGTGGGAGAGCGTCTCCCACTCCGACGCTGGCGGCGTCTGTTGGCAGGAACCGGAATTCATCGTCAGAGGTGGTCATCGCCGTCCGTCCTCGGTCGCAGGGAGTGACCACACCATTGTGGCCCTGCTCTCGTGACCCCGAAGACCACCAGCGCACAGGCAGGCATCATGCGACCCCGATAGGGTCGAAGGCCGTGAGCACACTCGACATTTCCGGCGCGATCAACTTCCGGGACACCGGTGGTCTGCGCGCCGGCGCCTCGCGGAGCCGGGCGGGCGTGCTATACCGGTCGGGGAACCTCGCACGCCTCGACGAGGACGGCATCCGTGCTTTCTCGGGACTCGGCATCCGTCGGGTCATCGACCTTCGCGACGACGCCGAAGTCGCCGGTGCACCCAGCCGATTCGATGACCGTGAGCTCGTGGTGCAGCGGGTTCCGCTGTTTCTGGGCTCGGTGGCCTCGTTCTTCGTCGAGGACGTTCCGCTCACGGAGATGTATCGCCGGCTCGTCGATGACTCAGCGGGGCGTGTGGTCGAGGTCGTGCGAGGAGTGCTGGCCGATCAGCCGGTCCTGGTGCACTGCACGGTCGGCAAAGATCGCACGGGTGTCACCGTGGCCATTACGCTGGCCGCCGCGGGAGTCGACAGGGATGCCGTCATCGCCGATTATGCGCGGACAGAGTCGCTCTTGCCACCCTCGCGTAACCGCGACGTCGTGGCACGCATCCGCCAGTTCCACCCGGACTCGGTCAACCTCGAGGAACTGGCGACGAAATCGCCAGCCGCGGCGATTGCGGGGCTTCTGAAGAGCCTGGATGAGGCCTATGGCTCGCCGCGCGACTACCTGCGTGCCCACGGTATGAGCGATGACGAGCTCGTCGCGCTGGACGAGACGCTCATCGGCTGACAGTCCGCCGTGGCTGCTGCCTCGGGATGTAGTTGCCGTCAGCGAGACCCGCCTCGATTTCGAACCGGTTGCGCAGCGGATTGCGACCCGAGAGCTGGTAAAGCAGGGGCATCAGCATCCCGTACCGGCGCCATTGCCGCGCGTGGACGAGCTCATGCTGCAGCACCCGCGGGCCGTCATTGTCTGCCGTCAGGTAACAGGCGCCGACGCATGCGCCGCCGCGAGGGAACGTCCACGAGGGCATGCCGGAAAAGACATACAACACCGTGCCGTCTGCGCCGCGGTGCCGTCGCACCCTGCCGGTGCTCCAGACGAACCCCCAGACGAAGCCGATGGCGCTTCCGACGACGGACCCTGCGCGGGAGACCGGGGAGTCCAGCAGCGGGAGCCAGTGATCCAGCATCCGACCTCGCGCGACGGCCCGATCCGCGGCAGCCTCCCAGCCCGGTGGGGGCGCCGGAATCGGGCTCACGCCAAGGCCCCGAGAAGGCGCAGGATCGTCGGCATGTCCTCGATCGCGGCGTCCGCAGCGGCGGGAGAGAACCCGGCGATCGTCGCCCCCACGAGCGGGAAGCGATCACGCAGGGCTCGGACCGCGGCGATCACCTCGCCGGCATCCGGACCGAACGGCACGGGCAAGGACACTCCGGTAACGACGGACGGATCCAAGACGTCGATGTCGATGTGCACGTATACCCGTGCAGCGCCGGTCGCTGCTACTGCGGCGACGAGCGCCTCGGGATCGGCCAGGTCCCCGGGCAGCACCCGGCGGATGCTGTGTTCATCGACGTACTGCTGTTCGGCGTCGTCCAGTTCTCGGGTGCCGGCCAGCACGACCCGATCAGGGGTCAGGATGCCGCGGGCCAGACGGAGCCGATCGGCACCGTCTCCGAGAGCGGCGCGCAGCACCATGCCGCAGAATGCTCCGCTGGGCGAGGATTCCGGGGTGTTCAGGTCGGCGTGCGCATCGAACCAGACAATCGCGACGTCGGGAGCAGCGACTGCATCCAGCGCGCCGAGGGTTACCCCGCAATCCCCGCCGATCACCATCACCGGTTCCGACCGAGCGGCGACAGCATCCCGGACCAGGTCTCGGATGCGCAGGAGTGAGCTGGCGCGACGGATGCCGGTGTCCAGGCTCTCACCGGCTTCGACCGGCACCTCCAGACGGGTGCAGGCCGAAGCCGGAAGGTCGCCCGCGATGGCTTCGGCGCCGTCGATCAGCTGCATCGCGCGAGCCGACCCGGAGCCTTGCCACTGCGGGGCGATGACGAAGTGAGCCATCGGCCGGTTCGATCAGCCCTCGATGGCAGGCTTGGGTGCGCCGCCTGACTTCAGCGCGGCAAGACGAGCTTCGACCTCCGTGAGCTCACCGAGATCCTCGAGGCTCTCGAACTGGGCATCCAGGCTCGACGCCGCCAGCTCGGTCTTGCCCTGCGCAATCGCTTCCTGGCGACGCACCTTCTCTTCGAAGCGGCCGAGCTCGCTGGTCGGGTCGAGAACGTCGATCGACTTGACGGCATCCACGACCTTCGTCTGGGCTTCAGCGGTCTTCTGACGCGCGACCAGCTCGGCCGACTTGGCCTTGAGCTGCTCGAGCTTCTGCTTCATTCCGTTGAGGCCGTCCTTGAGCTTGTTCACGACCTCGGTCTGCGACGCGATCTGCGGGGCAGCAGCCTTCGCCGAGTTCTCGGCCGCGATCTGACGCTGCAGCGCGACTTTGGCGAGGTTGTCGAACTTGTCGGCATCCACCGCGTCGCCTGCAGCGCGGAACTCGTCGGCCTTGCGGCTGGCGGCAAGCGCTTTGTTTCCCCAGTCGGATGCCGACTGGAGGTCCTCCTGGTGGTCGCGCTCGAGCAGGCGCAGATTGCCGATCGTCTCGGCAATGGCAGCCTCGGCATCCGCGATGTTGTTCGTGTAGTCGCGCACGAGCTGGTCGAGCATCTTCTGCGGGTCCTCGGCCTGGTCGAGCATCGCGTTGATGTTCGCCTTCATGAGGGTTGAGATGCGTCCGAAGATTGACTGCTTTGCCATCGGTGTGTCCTTCCGTCTGGGTGTGTGAGTGGTGATCGATAGTGCCTAGAAGCGGCCTCCGCCGCGGCGGCCCCGAGAGCCTCCGCCGCCGAACCCGCCACCGCGGGAGCCTCCGCCGCCGAATCCGCCGCCCATGCCCCCGCCGAACCCGCCGCGGCGTGATCCGCCGCCCCCCGACAGGATCGAATTGAGCACGATGCCGCCGAGGACTGCGCCCATCATGCCGTTCGATCCGCCGCCGCGGGATCCGCCGTAGCCGCTGACGTCGAAGGCGCCGACGTCGCGCTGAGCTGCCTGAATCGCCTGAGACGCGAGCTGCTCCGCGCGCTGTGCGTGAGGGAGGGCTTGCGCGGGGTCGGAGACCTGTATCTGCTGCGCGGTGGCGAGGCTCGCGCGGGCCTCGGCCAGTCGCGTCCGGGCTTCGGCGCCGACGGCTCCGCGCCGAGCGGCGATGAAATCGTCGGCGGCGGAGATCTGAGCGCTCGCCTGCGTCGAGATCTGCGCGAGTGCCTGCTGGGCCCGCTGCGCCTTCGCCTGCGCGTCCCGCGCTGCTTGCAGGACCTCGTCGATCTGCCGGTCTGCCACCTGGAGCGCGTGCAGCGCGGCAAGCGGACGCTGCTGTGGGGCATCCAGGAGAGCTCGAGCAGCTGCGACCTGTTGCGCCGTGCTCGCCGCGACACCAGCCAGGCGCCCATCGGGATCGGGAAGTGCGCGGGCGGTAGCGATGTCGGCCTCGAGGCCGGCGATGACGCTCTGCGCGGTCGTTGCCGCCTGCTGCAGGTCGCGGGCCAGCGTGTCGATCGCTCGCTCCAACTGCAGTGCCTGGGTAACGGCATCCTCGGCGCCGCGAAGAGCCACCGCGGCCTCGGCTGTCTTGCCGGCAGCGAGGTCCAGCCGGGCCTGGGATAGCACAGCATCAGCGAACGCGAGGCGCTCACGGACCTGCTCCGGGTTGTCGGCGACTGTCGCAAGAGCATCAGGGTGGAACGACGCCTCAAGCTCAGAGAGTGCCCGTTCGGCGTCCGCTACGCCGGCTGAGGCCTTTTCGTGGTCCTTGGCAACGCGATCGAGGGCCTGTGGCGCAGTGCGCTCCAGCTCGCGCAGGGACTCGAACTCCGCCGCCTTCTCGTCGAGCGCCGTGTTCGCCTTCTCGCACAGGTCGAGAATCGCGAGGTTCCACTCGCGGATCTGAGCCTCAGTGTCGGGTTCGGCATCATCCAGCCGCTGCTGCAGCGAGAATGCCTCCGTGAGGCTCGCCCTCGCCGCGGCAAGGGTCTTCTCGAACTCGGCGGCCGCAGCGTCGCCGAACTGCGCGCGGGCGAACCCGAGTTCCTGCGTGCTGGTCGTGATGGCATCGTCGGTTGCGACCAGTGCCGATGCGGCACGTCGAGCGAGCTCATCGAGACTCACCGCCTGCGGATCAGCTTCCCGCTTTCGGCGCGAACGGATGACGATCCACAAGACCAGACCAGCAAGAGCTGCAACCACCACGACGAGCAGCACGACCGTGAAGAACCCGCCGCCCCCGGATCCGCCAGACAGGGCTTCCTCAAACCCATCGGCTGCAGTTGTGATCGCACCGAGGTAGTCGCCGGCGCTCAGATACGGCTTGATCTCATCCTCGATGGCCAGCAGCTGGTCTTCGCTCAGCGGGCCGGAGGAGTCGGCCGAGGTGTAGAACTGGCGCGACTCGGTGGCCACCGCAAGCAGGTACTGGTTCGGTCCGAGCCCGTTGTCTTCCGCTACCGCATCCGCCCACTCCTGGCTGTTCGACGGATTGGTGAAGTCGTCGACGAAGACGGCATAGAGGTCGACGCCAGTCGACTCGTATAGCTCGGTGAGCCTGGCATCGGCGGCTGCTTCGTCGGCAGCGCTGAGCGCGTCGACCTCGTCGAGGACGTAGGCGGCGTCGAGTGTGACCGGATCGGTGGCGCTCGCCGGCGCCGCGGTGAGCGAGACCAGTGCCGCTACGGCCACCGCGCTCAGGACCGCCCCGAACGACCATCGAGTCGGCATCGATTCCCCTCCCGGCGCGCGAAAGCCCGCGTCCTTCGATCCTATTGATGGCGCCGGGCCCCGGGAAGTGCTCCGCGAGGCGCACCGGATCCTCACAGCGTGCGTCGTAGGGTGAGTGCCCGAGAGGCAGGTGCGGTGGTGGACGATCGGTACGGTACTGACGTACTCGCAAGCGGCTGGCGCGGCCACGGGAAGACTGACAGTGCTCGCGTGCCGGCAGAGCGGGGCCTGATCATCGAGGTGCAGTCCGACGGGTTCTGTGGCGCTGTGACCGAGTCTGACGCGGCAACGGTCGAACTCGAAGACCGCTTTGGTGCTCGGCGCCGCTTTCCGCTTGGTCCCGGCTTCCTCCTGGATGGCTCGCACATCGTGCTCGTGGCGCACCGGCCTGCTGCATCGCAGAAGCCCGTGCGCACGGCATCCGGCTCGTTCGCGGCTCCCGAACAGCGGGCGCGCGTCGCGCGAGCAAGCCGCATCCTGGTCGAGGGGCGCCACGATGCCGAGCTCGTGGAGAAGGTCTGGGGAGATGATCTGCGCGCCGAGGGCGTTGTGGTCGAGTACCTCGAAGGAGTCGACCGCCTCGCCGCCATGCTCGATGAGGAGCCCCCGTCGGCGCGCCGCCGGTACGGCATTCTCGTCGACCATCTGGTCGCCGGATCGAAAGAGGCCCGTATCGCCGCGGAGATCATGCGCGGCAGGCATGGGCAGAACCTTCTGATCGTCGGTCATCCCGAGATCGATGTGTGGCAGTGCGTGCGCCCCGCTGCCCTCGGGCTTCGCGCATGGCCGACCGTGCCGCGCGGGGTTGACATCAAGGTCGGGACGTGCCGCGCCCTGGGCTGGCCGAGCGAGACTCCCGCAGACCTCGCGCGCGCCTGGCGCCGGATATTGGGCGCGGTCGGCAGTTATCGCGACCTCGAACCGTCCCTTCTCGGCCGCGTCGAGGAGCTGATCGACTACGTGACTGCCTCGGACTGAGGGAGTGGCATTGACCGTCGAATTGGTCCGGCCGCAGAGACTGGCATACTAGACGGAGGCGTTCTCGCCTCCTTTTGTGTGCGCGGAAGGTCAGCAGTGGTTCCCACCTCTCGACAGGATGTCGCGCTCTCCCCTCGGAGAGCCCCCTCCTCCCGGGGATGGCGAGGTCTTCCTCGCGCTCTGAGCGAATGGCTCTCAGACCTCACCTCGGCGCGCGTCGGAGTTGAACCGATCGCCTCCGGGACGCTGACCAAGGTCGTCGGGATCTGGGCGATCGGCCGCGCAGTCAACCTCGGGCTGCTGTGGATGTTCTTCGAAATCTCGCGGCTCGCTGACCTCGGCTTCGGCCCGTTCGGCATCCACGTGCGCACGTTCCTCACCTTCCTCACGGGGTGGGACGCCGACCATTACCTCAACATCGCGCGCACCGGCTATCCGATCCGGCTTCCTATGGAGGAGGGGATCGTCCAGACCAACGACTGGGCGTTCCTGCCGGTCCTGCCATTCCTTGAACGGGTGGGCCATGACCTGACCGGTGTGAACGAGGGAATCATCGGGATCATCGTCAGCATCGCGGCGAGCCTCGGCGCTACCCTCGTGCTTTTCCTCTTGCTTCGGCGCGTCACAACTCCGCAGGCATCCTGGTGGGGCATCGTCCTGTTCACCTTCGCGCCCCTGTCGTTCGTCTACGTGCTCGCGTACGCCGAGTCGCTGTTCCTGCTGCTCGTTTTCACAGCGCTGCTCCTCGCGATAAAGCGCCAGTACCTCCTCATCCTGCCGGTGGGTGTACTCGCGGCCTATACCCGGCCCGGCGTCCTCGCTCTCGCGCTGGGCCTCGGTATCGTCTTCCTCGTGCGCTGGGTGCAGCACCGCACCGACCCGTTCCCCTGGAGCCAGCGCCTGAGCCTTGCCGCGAGCGGGATCGCGATCGCGGCCGCTGGCCTGTCGTGGACCTATATCGCCGATGCCGTCACCGGCATCCCGCACGCTTACGTTCGTACTGAGACCGCCTGGTGGATTCCGCTCGTCGGCACCGGTGACTTCGTGCCCATGACGCCCTGGTTCCGGTTCTTCGGCACGTATCTGAACGTGTTCGGCATCCTGCTCGTGCTGGCGATCATGGCGGCTTTCGCGTGGTGGATGTTCTCCAAGCCCACGCGCAAGCTCGGTCTCGTGATCGTCGCGTACGCGGCAAGCTACGGGCTGTACCTGTTCGGTGTCTTCCTGCCCCAGCAGTCGACCTTCCGCATCATGATGCCGCTTTCGCCCCTTCTTGGCGACGAACGGTTCTCGTCGACGCAGCATCGCAGGCAGTGGCTCCTGCTGGGCTGCCTCGGACTGCAGGTGGTGGCAGTGTTCCTGCTGTGGACCATCGGGTATCCGTGAGCGGTCGCGCTCCCGGTGTGACATCTTCCGACGAAGCCCCGACGGGTTTTCGTCAGCACCCCGTCTCGTTCGTCCGCCGTAGCGGCCGGATGTCGGAGGCGCAGCAGCGCGCGTGGAACGACGTCAGTCCCCGGATGCTGATCCCCGTCGAGCGGGACGCTGCCTCCACGAGTATCCGAAAGGGTTCGACCATCGACCCGGCGGCGGTGTGGGGACGCACTGCGCCCCTGATCGTCGAGATCGGATCGGGCCAGGGCCACGCGATCGTCCATGCGGCAACCACCCAGCCGGGCGCGAACTTCCTTGCTGTCGAGGTCTTTCGGGCGGGGCTTGCGCGCACGATGCTGGATGCCGACCAGGCGAACCTCGGCAACATCCGACTCGTCGAGGGCAACGCTCCCGAGGTTCTCGAGCATCTCCTGCCCTCGGCATCCGTCGATGAACTGTGGATCTTCTTCCCCGATCCCTGGCACAAGAAGAAGCACACCAAGAGGCGGCTAGTTACTGCCGAGTTTGCGGCGCTCGCGGCATCCGTGCTCCGGCCCGACGGCCTGCTTCGACTTGCCACGGACTGGCAGGACTACGCCGACCAGATGGTTTCGGTGCTGGATGCCGCGCCGGGGTTCACGCGCGCCTTCGACGGCGACTGGGCGCCACGCTTCGACGGTCGCGTGCTTACGGCGTTCGAACGCAAAGGCACTCGTGCCGGGCGCGAGATCCGTGACCTGACCTACCGGCGGTCTGCGTGAGCAGCCACGCGGATGCCGCGCACGGCGCTCCGCACCGGCTCCCCGCGATCTCATGGCGCGTCGTGCCGGCCCTGCTGGTCGTGCTGGCAGCTCCCGCGTTCTTCGTCGCCCTGATGCCCTGGCTCGGATGGACGCTCCTGGCGGCGGGCATGATCGCGGCGGTGCTGGTGGAGCGGTTTGCGCCCGCTGCTGGCCGCCCGAGCGTCCGGGCGGGGACCCGGCAGGATACCGCCCGCGTCGTCTCTCGCGACCCCTCGATCGTGCGGGATCTCTCGCTCATCGCCATAGGGATGCTGATCGTCAGCGCCATCCCGCTCAAGGCCGAGCTCGACAACCTCGCCATCCTTCGGTTCGGGGTGGCACTCGGGGGAGCGGTGGCAGTTCCCTATCTCGTCTCGCGGTTCGTCTACCGGGATCGGGCGATCGGATTCCCCTGGCGGGGCGGTGGGCGCTGGAACTGGTTTCAGTGGGCCTGGCTTGTGGGTGTGCTCGTGCTGGGGTGGCTCATCCTGCCGTTCTACTTCATCACCTCAGGCGTGTACCTGAACTGGCCGGTCGTTGACACTCCCGATCTCATCGCACGCTTGTTCGTCGGGGTCGGTGCCGTGGGCATCTGGGATGAGCTGTTCTTCATCTGCACGGTCTTCGTCCTGCTGCTGCGGCACATGCATCCGGTCACCGCGAACCTGCTGCAGGCCGTCGTTTTCGTCTCGTTCCTATGGGAGCTCGGCTACCAGGCGTGGGGCCCGCTCCTGACGATCCCGTTCGCGCTCCTGCAGGGCTACATCTTCCTCGTCACGCGCTCGCTCGCATACGTCGTCACCGTGCATCTGCTCTTCGACGCGGTGGTCTTCGCGGTGCTGGTCCACGCGCACAATCCGGGGTTGCTGGATGGGTTCTTTCTCGTCTGAGCAGCCCGTGACGGCGACCGGGTCCTTCGGCTCTTGCGTGCCGACCGAGCTTCAGCCACGCTGATGCCACGAGTGAATCGCTCGACCCCGCTGTGGCCATTATCGACGCCCACGCCCTCGCCCTGAACACGCTTCCGTTTCGCGATGATCGTGACCTCGTCGCCGCCGAGCGCGGCTTCCTCGGAACTCTTGACCCCCTCGTGATCACGGATGCCGCAGGCGAGGTCGTCCGAGACGGCGAGAGCTACAACTTCCTGCAGGGCGAGCCCCCGGCATCCGTGCACCCGAGCCTGTGGCGTCAGTCCCAGCTGGCAGCGCGGCACGGCCTGTTCGAGGTCGTTCCCGGGGTCTATCAGCTGCGCGGCTTCGACCTGTCCAACATCACATTCGTGGAGGGCGAGACCGGGGTCATCGTCATCGATCCGCTCATCTCCAGCGAGACCGCCGCAGCGCCCTCGCGTTGTACCGCGAGCATCGGGGTGAGCGGCCCGTCGTTGCCGTCATCTACACCCACAGCCACGCCGACCACTTCGCCGGGGTCTTCGGCGTGACGTCCCAGGAGGAGATCGACTCCGGTACGGTGCAGGTGATCGCGCCCGAGGGCTTCGTCGCTCACGCTGTGGCAGAGAACGTCTATGCCGGAACGGCGATGGGACGCCGCGCCGGGTACATGTACGGTGCCGCGCTTCCCCGAGGGCCGCGCGGCCAGGTCGGCACGGGCCTCGGACAGACGACGTCCACGGGCTCGATCGGCCTCATCGTGCCCACCCTCGACATCCGCGAGACAGGCGAGCGACACACGATCGATGGAGTGGAGATCGAGTTCCAGATGGCGCCCCGCACCGAGGCGCCGGCCGAAATGCACTTCTACTTCCCCGCGTTTCGCGCGCTGTGCATGGCCGAGAACGCGACCCACAACCTGCACAACATCCTCACCCTCCGCGGTGCGCGCGTGCGCGACCCGCACGTGTGGTCGCAGTACCTGACCGAAGCCATCGAACGGTGGGGCGAGGCATCCGATGCCGTGTTCGCCTCCCACCACTGGCCGACGTGGGGACGTGACGAGATCGTCGAGTTCCTCTCGACGCAGCGTGACCTCTATGCCTACCTCCACGACCAGACACTGCGGATGCTGAACCAGGGCATGACCGGAGCCGAGATCGCCGAGGTCATCCAGCTTCCGCCCGCGCTCGAGAACGCCTGGAACGCCCGCGGCTACGACGGATCGGTCAGTCACAACGTCAAGGCGATCTACCAGCGCTACATGGGCTGGTTCGACGGCAACCCGGCGCGCCTGTGGCCGCACCCGCCGGCTGCTCTGGCGGAGCGGTACGTAGCGGCGCTGGGTGGGATCGACCGGGTCATCGAGCCCGCGCAAGCTGCGTACGACGAGGGAGACTTCCGCTGGGCGGCGACCCTCCTCGACCATGCTGTCTTCGTGGATGCCAAGCACGGCGGCGTGCGCGACCTCTATGGTGCGACGCTTCGTCAGCTCGGGTACGGCTCCGAGAGCGGCACCTGGCGCAACTTCTTCCTCTCCGGTGCCACCCAGCTCCGTGAGGGAAACCTCGGAACGCCGACACGTCCGAACGCCCCCTCGATCGTTGCGCAGCTCTCGCCCGAGCAGCTGCTGGATTCGATCGCCATTTCGATGAACGGCTCTGCGGCATGGGACCTGGATCTCGCGCTGGATCTCGTCTTCACCGATCTGGACGTCACCTACCGCGTGACGCTTCGCAACGGGGTGCTCGTCTGGTCGTGCGGTCGGATGCAGCCGCCGGCCCACTGGTGCTGCGGATGCCGAAGCTGCGTCTGCTCGCGCTGCTCGGCGGAGACCGCACGAGTCCGGGTATCGAGGCCGAGGGCGACATGCGGGTGTTCGAACAGCTCGCCGCCGTGCTCGAACCCGGAGACCCCAACTTCGAGATCGTCCTTCCCTGACCACCAGGATGCCTCGCCGCGGGCTTGTCAGCGCCCGAGACGCTTGTCGAGCCAGTCGAACATGCGCTCGTCGGTGAGTAGGCGCCCGAGCGGCTGACAGTGGTAGTCGGCGCCTTCGTCTGCAGTGAAGGGCTGAAGCGTGGCATCCGGCACCATCGCAGCGAGCTGCTCGGACTGGCCCGGCCAGAACTGCTCTTTCTCGGGTGAGGTGATCAGCAGCGGCGTGGAGATCTTAGCGGCATCCTCGGGCTCGAGCCGGTAGCGCAGCATCTCGACCATGGTGTCGTACGGGCTGTCTTTGCCGAACGGCTTGGCGCGGAAGTTCCACAGACGCGAGACGGACTTCGAGTAGCGCAGGGCCATCTCCATCCCGCGGTCGAACTTCTCTTTCTCGCCCTTCTCGACGAGTTCCATCTCGGATTTCGGGATGCCGGCGCGCCAGGACTGCGATACGTCGACGACTCCGGGGTCTGCCACTGCCGCGGCGATCCGGTGCTCGAACGTGAGGGCCCGGGGGAGCCAGTACCCGGCCTGGCTGATGCCGTACGCGGCGATACGCTCGGCATCCACGTCGTCCCGACCAACGAGCACATCAACGACGGGCGTCATGACCGCTTCCCAGTCGTAGCGGAACGGAATGCCCTTGTCGAAGAGCATGGACTGCTGACCGGGGCCGTCGAACATGAGCACGTTGTACCCGCGGTGCAGCCCTCCAAGCCCGCCGGTCGCCCACATGCTGCTGATGGACCCGTCGCTGCCGTTGACCAGGATGAGGGTCGGTGCCTTTGCGCCATCCGTGCTCGCTCTGAAGAAGTAGCCCGGCATCGTCGTGTTCTCGTACGGGATAGCGAGGCGCTCTGCGGGGTACGGTGCGCGATCGACGAACGCATCCCATGCTGCCCGGTGGGCGCGGAAGGTGTGCTGCAGCTTGTCGGCGTCGCCCAGGGAGGCCGCTGCGTTCACCGCGGGGGCGTAGGCGTTCGCCGCACGAAGGTATGCCGCCGCGGCACTGGTCTGGTGTCCGGCATCCGCTGATGCCGCCGCCTGCGACGCAAGGCGCTCGCCGAGCGCGCTCCACGCCTGATACCAGCCTTCGTGGTCACCGTCTTTCACCTCCGCGATGGTTCGCAGCACTTCGCCGACATCCGAGCCACCGTAGGGGGCTTGTCCGAGCTGGATGCGCACTTCGAAGTCGAAGTCCTCGCTGTAGAAACCCGTTTCGAACACGTCGTGCGCGTGCCTGCTGAATAGATTCGCCATCATCTCTCCCCGAGTGTCGTCGGGGGCAGGCTATCGGGGCTGTTGCGGCAGCGGAAGTGGTGTGCGCGGCCTGCCGCCCCTCCACGCGCCGCTACGCGTCGCGCGGAGCCTCCGGCGGCAGGGGCC